>ERZ802830.1573-NODE-1573-length-21616-cov-11.0514_pt1 | contig 21616 bp, 24 predicted proteins | sample MGYA00345654_ERZ802830 | MGnify/ENA primary metagenome ERZ802830 (study PRJEB30503, sample SAMEA104212375) | marine metagenome | biome: Westerlies Biome; feature: [SRF] surface water layer (ENVO:00010504) within the epipelagic zone...; material: water...
TTACTTGAGAATATTAATGAAGCAAAATCCAATAAACAAGTTCGATCAATAATAATTACTGGAAGCGGCAGAGGGTTTTGTTCAGGAGCTGATTTAGTTGATGGGGGCTGGCCAAAAACTCAAGGGCTTTCTTCGGGTGAGGCTACTTTTACTAATATGGAGAATGCTTTTAATCCTTTAGTCAAAGCAATAACCCAATCAAATAAACCCGTAATAACTGCCATTAATGGAATAGCAGCGGGCGGAGGAGTAGGATTAGCTCTCTGTGGAGATATTGTAATTGCTTCCTCCTCTGCAAAATTTAAATTAGTTTTTGGTCCAAACTTAGGAATTATTTCAGATGTAGGAGCATCTTGGTTTGTACCTAATCTCATTGGTAGGGCTAGAGCAAACGGCATGGGGTTATTAGGAGAAGATTTGTCAGCTGAACAAGCTAAAGAATGGGGTCTGATATGGGATTGTGTTGCAGATGATCAACTGATTAATAAAGCTGAAGAGATAGCTGAAAAAATAGCAGATGGCCCAATTGAAGGTTTAAAAGCCATTGTAAAAGCTCATGATAGAGCCTTATCTAGTACTCTTAGTGAGCAGTTGGATTATGAAAAAGAAACACAAAGAGTAAGAACTGATTCTCCAGACTTTAAAGAAGGTGTTTCTGCTTTTGTAGCCAAAAGAAAGCCTAACTTTAGAGATTTGGGTTAGTAAAGCTCTAAACCTGCTATGTCAATGTCGGCATAGAAGTCTTTTCCATAAGCTACTACACCTATATTCTTAATAGTTGTAAGATCAAGCTCTTCAGGAACAAACCTACTGAATCTTCCATCGCTTTTTTTAAAAGAAGAAAAAGGTATTTCTATCCATTGCCATTCGCTTGTTGTTTTAAAAGTTGAACCGTAATAGAGCCAAGGTAATCTGGTTTTTGAAGTTCTTAAAAATAAATAGTACTCTTCTCCATTACCTCTAGTTTTGACTCTAAAACCCTTGTAAGGCTTATCTTCTATTCCAATATCAGCCCTAAACTGAATAAATCCTCCATTATTCTCAGTACTGACATTACCTTCCATATGATAATAAGACAGTCCATCTTCTGAGTCTTCAGAAAACTTGACCTCAGATATTCCTCCCATCACTTGATCGGAAAAAGGTACCCACTCAACCCTCTTGTCATCTAAATTATCTATAACTTTAGTCATTAGCAGCAAGGGAGATATTAAAGTAATAATAGCAAATAAATATTTCATAGATAGACTAATCATATAGTAAATATTCTTTGGATGTTATATTCCAAATAACAAAAAAAAGAGTTAGAGTTAATAAAAAATTTGGGGCAATCAATGAAAAATAAAATTTTCTACTTAGGACTTATACTGACTATAGGTCTTTCCAGCTGCAGTGAATCTTCAAAAGAAGAGATCTCTGAAACAGAACCCTCAAGCGGTTCTTCAAAAATTGGGCTTATTAATGATGAAAGGATTTTATCGGCAGAATCCGAACCTGGAAATTGGTTAGCCTTTGGAAGAGATTACGAAGAACAGAGGTTTTCTCCACTAAAAACAATTAATAGAGAAAATGTTCGAGACCTAGGTTTAGTTTGGTCTAAAGACATGGGAACCAATAGAGCGCTTGAAGCGACCCCAATTGTAGTTGATGGAATCATGTTTTTTACAAGCACATGGAGCAGAGTTTATGCAGTAGACGCTTTATCGGGTGAAACCATTTGGCGTTTCGACCCTAATGTTCCAGGTGAATGGGCCCGAAAAGCATGCTGTGACATTGTCAACAGAGGGGTTGCGGTTTATAACGGAAAAGTTTACTCAGCTAGCCTTGATGGCAGACTGTTTGCATTAAATGCTGAAACTGGAGAAAAGGTTTGGGAAGTAGATACCATCATTGATAGAACCAGGGCTTATACCATAACTGGTGCTCCGAGAGTGGCTAAGGGAAAAGTTTATATTGGTAATGGTGGAGCTGAATACGGCGTTAGAGGTTATGTAACTGCCTATGATTCAGAAAGTGGAGATCAGGTATGGAGATTCTATACTGTTCCAGGGAACCCTGATTTAGGTTTTGAAGATCCTGCAATGGAAATGGCCGCAAAAACTTGGAAAGGAACAAACTGGTGGGAATTTGGTGGAGGAGGAACTGTTTGGAACTCAATAGTTTATGATCCTGATTTTAATAACGTTTATCTAGGTGTTGGAAATGGTTCTCCGTGGACAAGAGAAATTAGATCCCCTGGTGGAGGTGATAATTTATTCTTATCTTCTATTGTTGCGGTAGATGCTGACACCGGTGTTTATAAATGGCACTATCAAACCACTCCTGCAGATAATTGGGATTACACTGCTGTACAAGATATGGCTTTGGCTGATATGGAAGTAGATGGAGAAATGAAAAAAGTTCTTCTTCAAGCTCCTAAAAATGGTTTCTTTTATGTGATTGATAGAGAAGACGGAAAAGTGCTTAGGGCACACCCATTCGCAGCAGTAACTTGGGCGACTCATGTTGATCTAGAGACGGGTAGACCAGTAGAAAATCCAGAAGTAGATTATTCAGATAATGGAGCTTGGGTTTTACCTGGACCTCTAGGAGCCCATAATTGGCAAGCAATGTCTATAGACCTTGATGCTGGCTTAGCTTACATACCCACTCAAGAAAATCCTTTTTTCTATGCGATACAAGAAGACTATAAAAAAACTGGAGTTTACAAAAGAAATCCTGGAAGGTGGAATATGGGGATAGAAATGAGTTCTCTTGCTCAAAATATTCTTAATAATTTGGAATCTCAGCCAAAACCAGGAGGATTTTTAAAGGCCTTTGACCCTTTAACAGGTGAAACTAAGTGGTCAGTAGCTATACCTCATTACTGGAATGGTGGAGTTTTAGGAACTGCAGGTGGACTTGTCTTCCAAGGTGATGCTTTAGGTATGTTCTCAGCATATGATAAAGAAACTGGTGAAAGACTATGGGAATTTAATACCTATACTTCCATGTTAGCTCCTCCAATAACCTTTGAAATCAATGGAGAGCAATACGTCTCTATACTTACCGGTTCAGGTGGTGGAGATATGTTTGGAGGAGAACCTTTACCACCCATTGAGGTGCAGGCCTCTCTGACCTATAACAATTTTGGAAGAATGCTTACCTTTAAGCTTGGTGGAACTGAAACATTGCCTATCCCAGATGTTAGAGATAAAACAATTCCCGAACAAAATTTAATGCAAGTAAGCATCGGACAGCTACAAAATGGTGAGAGTAACTACAATGACTATTGCGCCGTTTGCCATGGCTTTGTAGTTAAATCGGCTGGTGGAATACCAGATCTAAGAAAAATGACAGCCGGAACTCATGATGCCTTTAATCAGATTGTTCTTGAAGGGCTTCTAGCTAATAATGGTATGGCATCATTTGCTGATGTACTATCAGAAGAAGAGGTAGAAAATATACACCACTATGTAAAAGCGCGAGCTCATGAAGATAGAGAAGTTGCTTTGGGCAATATGGAAGCCCCGCAATTCACATGGTTCGGCCAGGAAGAAGAGTAAATCACTAATCTAAGGTGAGTGTTTTTGGAGGGAGATCGGGAGGAGGTATTTCAACAAATTCAAATGAAGGCCTCCCTTGCTCTGGTTCACCCTCCTGAATTTCATAAGCATTTGACTTCTTGCCTTTGTTCTCTTTGTTTAGAACACCATAAGACTTTCTTCCATTAAGCTGCTCTCCTTCTTTTAATTTATGTAAGGCCTCTTGAGCTTTTTTATGATTTTCTTCATTCCAAATTAATTTATAAGAACGAGGATCTCCAATTGGTTTATTTGAAGGGTCAATTTCCCTTATCCATAAAAAAAGGCCCCCTTCGTTAGTCTTACGTTTATTTGGTTCCTGTATTACAACCCAAGAAATATTGAAATTTTCAGGTAATTCTTCTGAAGTAGGCCATCCTAATATTCCTAAAAAACCATTCCAGCTAATAATATAAAAAATAGATAAAGCTATTATCGCCACTAATTTAATTTTTCTTGAAAAGCTAGTATAAAAGCAAAAGATCAGCAGAAGAGCTGCCACAACAACGTAAGAAATCGTCAGTAAGAGTCTTTCCTCTAGCATAGTTATTTACCACCAAGAGCTTTAGTAAGAAGTCTCTTAGGAAGTTGATTTATGTTTGAAACTTCTTTGTTGCCATCGACAGAAAATCTCAATGCTGTAATTTCATCCCCCACACCATTGAGAAAGTGTTGTCCGTAATAAATTAACTCCACCGAGGGATTAAGTTTTTCTACTTTGACTGTCACCGGAAGAGGATCCTGATAATTTGATTTGTAATGCAATAAATTAATCACATATTCTCCTGTCTGTAATCCTCTAACTGTTACTGTCTCTTGATTAATTGGACTGGAAACTACTTCTCCTTTGAGACTAATGTTGTCTGCAAGGTTACCTCTATCATCCCTATCAAGATGCATTAATCCTGAATCTCGATTGTGGTACCAAACTAAACTTCCTTGAGGATCTTCTACAACCGCGTCTACATCATCAGGATGTTCATCTGGCCATTGAATAGATATTAATACCTCAGCCTTTGTATTGATCTTTCCAGACTCCTCAGAATTATTAATTAACATAAATGCGATGGCAAACATGAAGGCAAATCCCAATAACGCATTAAAAAGTAAATCCGTAAATACATCCTGTTCTTCAGATTTCTGAAGGATCTTATGTTTCATTTATATTCTGAATTCAGATGATTCAAGCTTCGACTGAGGCTTGAATCTAATAAGAAATATTGAAACTTCAATAACATGCTAGTTACAAGACCAGTTAATGTTGTGTACAAGGCTACTGCCATCCCTCCACTCATGGTGGATAGCAACTTTTGTAGTATTTGTGGATCAAAATCTTTAATTTCACCTATAGGTAGTAACATTAAAATAAAGCCTATTACCGTACCCGTAAGTCCAAGTTTTAATAGTATATCCACAATTAAATAGCCTATCGAATGTCTGTTAGAAAGTTCGTCTTCCAGTAGATTGTAAAGAGACGGGGTCTTCTCAAGATCATTTCTTTTTATAAGGTACCTACCAATTAAAGTATCTTTTTCAGGTTTATCTATACTTGATATCTCTTTGTCCAGAGTAATAGCTATATAAAACCAATGTAAAGTAGCCAATAGGTATATAACTAAAATTATCAAAGAAATCTTGCTACGATCAGAATTAATTATCAATTCAATTAGATCTAATTGAAACAATAAATAAAATGAAAAAATAATTAAAGAAAGCACTAGAGAAGCTTTTAATAAAAGATAATTGGGTTTTTTAGTTATTAGCATAAATCCTAGTCGTGACTAGCTCCATCTATCTGGTTAATTTTTATATCAGGAGTTAACAATATATCATCAACACAATGAATATTTACACTTATCTGGGAAGGATCTCTTCTTCTAACATGATGTGTATATACTCCGCAATTCTTACAAAAGAAGTGCCTAGCAATATTCTTATTCCATTGATACTCAGTCGTATGTTTTTCTCCAGACAGTAATGAAAATGCATCCTTCTTTATTGATTTCATAATAATAGATTTTTTTAAGCACAAAGAACAATTACATCTGTATAAGTCTTCGAATATATCTTTTGTAGAAAATTTAAATTTAACTAGACCACAGTGACATGAACCATAAAATTCTTTCATTTATATATGCCCTGCTTGTCCTCCGTCTACTTCTATAGATGTTCCGCTAATATATGAAGCAGCATCAGAACATAAAAAAGTCACAAGCGATGCAACTTCTTCAGAAGTTCCATATCTTCCTACTGGCACTGAAGCTCCATTACCTTTTATAACATCTTCCATTTTTCCGCCTGTTGCTTCAGCAATTTCAGTAGCTGCTCTTTCCCACATAGCAGTATGAATAAGTCCTGGCAGGACAGAATTAATTAGAACTCCATCTGCACCATATTTTTTTGCCAATGACTTTGAAATAGAGATCATAGCTGCCTTTGTTGCTCCATAATCTATAAGGGCCGCATTTGGATACTTTCCTGCAGAGCTAGAAATCATAACTACTCTACCCCATTTATTTGCTCTCATACCGGGTAAAAAAGACCTGGTACACCTAACCGCAGAAAGTAGATTGAGTTCATGCAGTTCTTGCCAGTCTTCATCCGTCATATAAAGAAAATTTCTTGAAGGAGATGCACCAACATTGTTAACCAGGATATCTACATTGCCATCTTCTTGGACATTTTCTATAAAACTTTGTGTTGATTCTCTCTCTCCCATATCTGCCACATAACCTTTAATTGAACCATTTATAGTTTTTAGAGAAGATAGTTTTTCTACCGATTCAGCAGTTCGTGCGCAAAAAGAGACATCAGCTCCATGTTCAGCTAACATTTTTACTGTCGCTTCACCAATACCGAGACTTGCTCCTGTAACTACTGCTCTTTTGCCACTTAGATCTAGATCTATCATATTATTTCCCTCCAATTAATAAGTTCATTTTAGTATTACCTCTTTCATATCTATTATCATCATTCTGATCATTTAATACAAAACCAAAAGAAAGATACAGGCTCAAAGCGGGTTTCAAAGAATCATTTGTAATCAAAAAAATTTCTGTAGCTTCTCTTTCTTTAGAAAAATCAACACATCTCTTTAATAATTTTTTTCCTATACCCAGTCCTTGAAACTGTCTTGCAACAGCCATCTTTGCCAGCTCGTAAATTCCTTTATCTGTTTGAATCATTGCAGCAGTTCCTACTACTTCACCATCTAAAATAGCAAAAAAAACCTCTCCTCCTTTCTCAAGAACATAAGACTCAGGATTTTGAAGAGTTTTAAGGTCTTCTTCTTCCATGACGAAATATTCCTCTATCCAAGCCCTATTTAGGAATTCAAATGCCGGTTTGTAATCTTTATTGAAAGGTACTATTTTTAGGTTATCCATTTAAATTTTTTAAATAAATTTGGAAAGCTTCGCCTCCTTCTGAAACGTTCTTATTCCAATCTTCAGATGCGCTGTCATTTGCCTCGTCACTAATATATTTGAAACAAAAGAAATTAATTGATTCTATTAAACAGAGCTTTGCAAGTGCGTAAGCCTCCATATCATACAAATCAGTCTTTATTTCTTGTTTTGAAGTAACAAAACTATCTCCAGTGCCGCAACTTAAACCCGGCCTATCAAGGAAAATGTCACTGATGTCATCGTTAAGAGTAACTCCAAGCGGAAGACCTATATCTCTTAAGTCCATATCTCTCTGCTTGAAAGTGGTAACCTCATGTAGACCTTCTAAATCGACCCTTGAGGAACCGGCAGTTCCAAAGTTAATAATATTGACTGGTTTATCTTTTCTTAGAGCTCTATTAACTGAAATTAATGCATTTACCTTACCAATCCCAGTATAGACAACTCTCCAACCTTCAGCCTGTTCAAGGCTCAGCTCCTCTTCCATTGCAACTGCGATAAGTGTATTTTTTTTTGTTAACTCAGTCCGCATAACTTATGAGACTAGTAATGGGTATATCAATTTTAGATGATCCATTTAGGGACTTAAGTTCTATAACAACAGCCCCTCCAACCACTTTGGCACCTAAAGACTCTAATAGCTCTTTGGAACATTTCATAGAACCTCCTGTTGCTAATAGATCATCTACAATCACTACAGATTTATCTTTTAGATCTTTCTTTTGAATACTCAAAGAGTTAGTGCCGTATTCGAGCTCATAATTTTTTTCTATAAGTTCTCCAGGAAGTTTACCGGGCTTTCTTATCATTAAAGCGCCAAGCTCTAGGTGTTCTGCAACCAAGGTGCAAAACAAAAAACCCCTTGCATCTATGCCTGCAATATAATCAGGAGCATGAGGTTTAATAGCTTCAACAAATTTTTCTTTCAACAGCCTAAGCCCTTTGGGTTCAGCCAATAAGGGACTTATATCTCTAAATAGAATTCCTTTAGAAGGAAAATCTGGGTAACTCTTAATCCATTTTTGAAGATCTTCCATATCTTTACGCGCGCTTTAAAAAAGGCATAAAAGCAATGTTTAATAGCAAATAAACAAGTAGTACATTAATTAGAAGAATTTCTGGACTAAAAGTATAGAGATAACAAAGACAAACAAATATAAACACTAACTTAATATACTCTATCTTTATTATCTTTTCGGCATCTAGCCATTTAGCTGTGCAGTACATCGAGAAGATAACTATGGAAACAAGGACAACTCCTTGATCATATTCCATATTCTTATCAGCAAAGAGTACTACTGCTGCATACGACATGCATAAAAACTGCGTAAAAGCATAAAATTTCGTTAGAGTTTTTATTTCAGGATCATGCTTTTCAAAATTCTCGGGATCAAATTTCGGTATGGCTGATCCATCCGGCGACCAACCCGCTCTAGCAGTTATAACATTATAGAAATTTCTAAGAGAGAAAGAATAGGATAAATCCCTAAAAATTTTTTGATAGATATGAATATTTGCCTTAACAGGATCGAAAGTTTTGATTGCTCCTCTTATGCCGTAAATACATTCTTCATTATCTTTTTCTTCTTGAAAAGTTGAGAAAAGCCTATCCCATATTATAAAGACACCTCCGTAGTTCTTATCTACATAAATATCATTCTGAGCATGATGAACTCTATGATTGGAAGGCGTTACAAAGAATAATTCATACCATCCAAGTTTAGGAATATGCCTAGAATGAACCCAGAACTGATAAATTAAATTAAGTGTACCTACTGATACCATTACGTAAGAAGGCACTCCAATTAAAAATAACGGGATATAAAAGATCCAAGAGATAAAAAATCCTGTTCCAGTCTGCCTTAAAGCAGTAGATAAATTATATTCTTCACTTTGATGATGAGCTACATGAGATGCCCAGAATATCTGTCTCTCATGGCTAATACGATGAAACCAATAATAAAAAAAGTCGTACGCAACAAATGCAAATATCCAAGTTATCCAAAGACTGGTGTCCATTCTCCAAAGTGCAAAATGTGTTTCAATTTGATAGTACACGTAACCACTAAAACCTATCTTAAGAATTCCGCTTGTACCTCTTATAGATCCCATAAAAAGGCTACTAATAGTATCGTTTAATCTATAGGTATTCTTACCAATGAATTTCCCATAGGCTAATTCCAGGACAAGAGCCAATAAAAAAAACGGTATAGCTATTTCAACATAGTCCATGAATTACATTTCGTACCAGTCCAAATAAGAGCCCATTACATCTAAAAACTCTTCTTGATTACACAAAGTTTTAAAATGCTGAAAAGTTAAAGGATAGTCTATTTGAAAGTTTTCACTTATCAGTGCTAAATTTTTAGTTTCAAGCTGCTCTAGGTAGTGGCCCTCTCTCAGAAATTGTGCAAATTCGCATACAAAAGATATATCAGCAATAGTTAATTGATCACCGGCTATGAACCTTGTAAGAGATAATGCTTTTTCAAGGCCATCAAGATAAAACTCATAAGCAGCTTTAGTTCTTTCATAAGTATAGGTAGTGATATCTTCAAGTTCCAAAAGATAAACTTGAAATTCTCTTGAGAAAACAAGATTAGCATCCAAAAAACTGTCTATTCGGGATGTGAAATTTAAATCACTGCCTCCATAAAGAGATTTATCTTTACACTCTCTTGCAACCGCTCTTAAGATGCTATTAGATTCAAAAACTCCAAGTCGTCCCTCGCCTACGAATCCTGCCGGTACAGTTCCAAAAGGATGTTGTTCTATAAAACCATCTGTCTTATACAAGGAACCTCTAAAGCCTCTCTTACTTTTGATTTCAAATGACTTAAGTTCCTGTTTATCTTCTTCTGATATTGGCTTGGCATCAAAGTCCCATAACCAATTTGGCATATTACTCGGTTTATCCCCAACTACCTCTAGATCTACACCACCAATTTTGGCAGTAATAATAGACTTCCACACCCTAGGGTTAGGAAGATAAGAAAATATCCTTATCTTACTCAAAGTCTACTGGGTTTCTATGGCTTTTTTGAAAGCAGGCCTACTTTCCAATTTCTCTACATATGCTTTTATATTGCTCATTTCATCTGAGACACACCCCAAACGATTACTCATAAAGCAAGAATGTCCAAGCATTATGTCAGCTCCAGAGAAATCACCTATCAAATAGTCTTTGCCTTCCAAATTTTCGTTAACAGGCTTTAAAGCATTAGAAAGAAGTCTTTGTGCTTGACCTAAAACTGTCTCATCTCTCCTTTCAGGAGGAAGAATGACAGTATGAACAACAATAGTATTCATAGGAGGCATCACCATTCCTTCGCAATAATGAAACCACTGAAGATATTTTGCAAAATGTTCAGAGTCTACTGAAGGTTTTAATCCTCCATTTTTATGTTTTTCCAAGATGTAGTCAGTTATTGCTCCTGACTCCCAAATTTGAGTATCTCCATCCTCTAAAACTGGGACCCTGCCTAATGGATGTCTTGCTCTGTGTTCGTCAGATTTTAAATCAGTAGGGCTAAATGCCATCTTATTGAGTTCGTAAGGTAATTCTAGCTCTTCCAGAAGCCAAAGAATCCTTCCGGCTCTAGAATTAGGTGCAAAATGTAATTTCAACATAACTTTCTCCTTTTGTATTAACTCATTATAAGCATAAAAATTAGAGTGAGAAATCCTAAGAATCTCCAATTGAAGAGATAATTTCTAGAGCTTTCTTTGCCATGTCATTCGGTACAAAAATATGATCATGAAAATATCCAGCAAAAACATTTGCAGGTATATCTTCTTTAGATAATTCGCCGGATAATGTTGCAATTAATCCACTACTTTCAAGACTAGAGTGAACACTTAAAGATATACATTTAAAGATAGTTTCATAATGGATAGAATTTTTATCTGCAATTTCTTTTGTAATTACTAGTGTAGAACCCTCATTCTCAATAAATGTAGCTAAAGGGTTTAAAGAATTGACCAGTTCCTTAATAGGTTCTTTGGAAGTCATGAAAATGAAAGATTCTTTAACTAAGTAAGGATTTAGATTTTCTAAAATTTCTTTCAAATTTTCTTTAGCAGACATTATTAGTGGCAAGCTAAATTGTATTTCTTAAGTCTGTAATAGTTATAGGGCAATGGAGTAATAAAACCTGCCAGCAACATAAAAGGTATCACCCACCAAACTAAAACCCCACCAGCAAAAACTACATCCACAGTATTCATCGCAACTTCCATAGATATCATAGATATTAAAGACATTCCTGTAGCAGTATTGAATGCTGCTCTTAAATTCATCTGTCGTGAAAGGATTATTGTTTCTAGAATAATTGAAGTTATTAAGCCATTGATTATTGCCAAAGTCATAATACCCAACATCGGAAATGCTATCTCATTAATTTGAAAGTATAGAATTGTCCCAAAGTCTCCTATGGAGCAGCCCAGCAAACACCAAAGAGTATTAATTGATGAACGTTTCCAAGTATGACGACATGTCCACGATATACCTATGTCTTGTGAATTATCTATTTGCGAGTTACTCATTATTTTCTTTCTTTGTAGTAGCAAAAGCCTCTAAAGCAATTTCTCTTGAAATCTTTAAATCTACAATGGGTTCTGGATAATCCTTACCAAGTTCAACTCCTGCTGAATCAAGAACTTCCTTAGGAGCTTCCCAAGGACTAAACAGATATTTATTTGGAATATTACTCAATTCAGGAACATATTTCTTTGTGTATTCTCCTTCAGGATCAAATTTCAAACCCTGTGTGATAGGATTAAAAATTCTAAAGTAAGGAGCAGCGTCAGCTCCAGAGCCCGCTACCCATTGCCAACTAGCACTATTACTGGCCAGATCAGCATCTACAAGACAATCCCAAAACCATCTCTCACCTTCTCTCCAGTCAATAAGCAAGTTCTTCACCAAAAAAGATCCAACTACCATTCTTAGTCTATTATGCATGTAACCGGTTTGCCACAGCTCTCTCATTCCAGCATCCACTATAGGATAACCAGTTTCACCTCTTTGCCAAAGGCGAAGGAATTCTTCATTCTTTTGCCATGGGAATGTATCAAATTTTTTCTGAAAATTTACTTTAGGTAAGTCAGGAAAATGATAAAGAAGATAGTACGAAAACTCCCTCCAGCCTAGTTCACTATGGAAGTGAGCAAGACTTTTTTCAATACCAGTAATTGTCTCTTTTGTTTTAGCTCTATACCAAACTTCATTAGGTGATATTTCTCCAAAATGTAAATGAGGCGATAATCTAGATACAAATTCTTGAGAAGGGAAATTTCGTCCCTCTTTATAATTAAGCAAACCTTTATCTAGAAACTTTTCTAGGCTCTCATCTGCCCCTTGTTCACCAGGGTTCCACTCTTTCTCAAACCCTTTATACCAATCGATATCTGGAAGAAGAGATAAGCTATCTAGGCCATCAGATTGTATCTGCTCAGAATAAAGATTCTTAATGTCAGATATATCTATAGGAAGCCTTGGTTCATCGGAGTTAAGGCAACCTTTTTTATAATAAGGGGTAAAAACTCTGTAAGGAGTTCCATCATCTTTTGCAATATTCCAGGGCTCCCAAAGTAAGGAACCGCCAAAACTTTCAACCTTTATTTCTTTATTCTCGAAATCTTGTTTTATTTCTTTATCTCTCTTTATTCTCCAAGGTTCATAACATCGGTTCCAAGAAATATAAGATATTTCGTGTTCCTCTGCGAGTTGCTCAAGAACCTTGGAAGGATCTCCTTTGTATATAAGTAATTTTCCATCTAGACTTTCATTAAGAGTTCTTAATGAGTGATACAACCACCAACGACTGGCTGCTCCCATTGAGAATTCTTCTGAATTAGTATCGTCTAGAATATATATTGGCAGTAAAGAGTCGAATTGACTGGCACTATCTAATGAAGGATTATCTTTTATTCTTAAATCCTGCCTAAACCAGTGTATAGATTTCTTATTTTGCATTTAGGCAGTGAAACCTCCATCTATAGTATGAATAGATCCAGTAATAAATTCACTTTCATCTCCAGAAAGGAAAAGCATTAATTTAGCTATTTCACTAGCATCAGCATATCGACCTAGGGGAATTTGACCTTCAAAAGCTTCTTTAGAATTTTCTTCTCCATTAATTTCTGAGATACCGTCTTCTAATATACGCATCATTTTCGTTTCAACCGGAGAAGGATTAACAGAATTAACCCTAATATTCATTTCAGCGCATTCTTTTGCTGCAGATTTTGTTAAACCTACGACAGCATGCTTACTCATAACATAAGGAGATAACAATGAAGCGCCAGTTAAACCTGCAACACTCGATGTAATAACAATACTACCACCTCCTCTATCAGATAAAGCCGGTATAGCAGCTTTTAAACCTAAAAAAGGCCCTTTAGCATTAACCTCCATGACACTATCAAAGGTTGACTCATCGTATTCAGTAATGGGCATGATCTCACCAGCGACTCCGGCATTGGCAATAAAAATATCTAGCCCTCCATATCTTTCCTTAGCAAGATCAACTGCCTTTTGATTATCCGATAGCAAAGTGACATCTCCTTGGAAGTAGCTCAATTTATTAGAATTAATTTCTTTAGAAACTTCAACAAGCTCATCCTCATTTAAATCCACCATGAGAACATTAGCCCCCTCTTTTAGGAAGAGCTCAGTTGCGGCTTTTCCAATACCACCAGTAGCTCCAGTAATAATAGCTACTTTATCTTCCAGTCTATTCATAAATCTCTCTTTGGAAGCCTTGGTTTAAGCTTATTGAGTCAGCAAAAATAGGCCTCGAATAATGAAAATACCTCCAACAGATAAAACTATGAGTTGAGTCCATCTGAAGAAGATTGCATCGTCTATTATATCTAAAACTTTCTTGCCTAGAGTAGTTCCTATAACTGAAAGAATAATAGCAAATATAAGAAATGTTAGATTTGGCCAATTTTCAGTATTAAAAGAAACCAGAAGACCGCCAAAAAAAATAATTTTTGAGATATGTCCAATCGTTTGAGCAACTGCTTTTGTGGCTACTACTTGGTGTCTAGTCATCTCTACCCTTTGGAAAAAAATATCAAGTAAAGGGCCTCCCACCCCAGCAATCAAATTAGTTCCAACTACTACTCCACCAGCTAGAACTCCTATAGGAGGTTTAGTTACATCTAAGGAAAGTTCCTTAGGAACTGCCCATGCTATAAAAGGTAATAATCCAAGAGCAAAAATTACTAGTATCTGGCTAGGCTGAAAGGCTATAAAAAATAAAATAATTAACGAGATAGAACTGCCAATAAGTAAAGTTAAGACAATCTTCCAGTTTATATCAGCTCTATTCAACCATGCCCTATATCCATTTGAAGTGGTTTGGATCAGCCCATGTAGAACCATTGCAGGTCCAACTGGAAGAAAACTTATTAGTATGCCCATTAAAATAAGACCCCCCAACATACCAAATATTGAAGATAAAAATGCAGTTGCAAAGGTGGCTGCAAGAATAACAACCAAGATTAAGTCTAATTCCATTAGTTAATATCTAAAGTAAAAAGTTTCATATATAAATACTCTCTTTAGATACTATTTTTCCACTTTCTCCATTGTCTGGATTATGGCCTCCACAAGATACTATTTCAGCCAGGGCTTGGTCATTTTCCATTCTAAAAAAGGTAAATCCATTTTCTTCTTTTATAGAATAAATAGATTCACATACGAGATCATCTGGATTTTCAGCCGTTATACCTCTTGCAAAAGATGGCCAAGTACCCGTAGAGCTACTTACAGGTCCAACTAAGAATGTTTTTACCCTGTTCTCTAGTTCTATTTCACCCGATTTTATTATTGATGCTGCTGCAATCGCATGAATATCTCCAGAAAAGATAAATCTTGAAGTTTTTCTTTCAGATATAGATTTTATCAGTCGTTGATGTTGTAAGAACCATCCTTCCTGCCAGAGGTATTTGTTTGCTTTTGTTGTTAAAGAGCCTTTTCGACCAGAAAGTAACTCATTCACTACAGTACCTGATGCTCCCTCTTCGGCTACAACATCTGGATACCATTCTCTCCATTTCCCAGCGGTATAACCGAAAGGATGGGATGGAATAAATGCAAGATGTTTTGCTTTGGACTTTTCTATTCTTGAAAGAAGCCATTCTTCATCTTGTTTAGAAATTAGCACAGCATCCTTATTACCTAATGTCATATTACCAGCACAGTCTGCAATTAAACCCTCAAATGCATTTCCGTATCTAATTCTTCCTATACTTCTTCCTGGTTTACCATCGGGAGTATCTAATAAAGGTGGATAAAAAAGATCAGCCATTTTCTTAAAAGCGCCTTTACTAAATTTATCAGCAGGAAAAGTTACTATCTCCTCTTCAGCATCATCATTCTCAAAATAATCATGGTCATCTGGGATAAAGAAAATTGGTGTGCTTTTAAATCTTGTGCCATATAGAGAAGCGATCTGCTCATTGCCTATTTTTTTAAGCACACTCTCATTTGTTTCGCTATCTGCACTTTCTAATCTATTGAAAGCGCCATACCGTAGTCTTAAATAGCCTCCCAAAAAGAACTTTATTAATTTGCTATTACGACCTACTGGTGGAGAACTTTCTCCTCTTAAATCCCAGTAAACATGATCACCAATAGATATTGCAAAATCTGGATTTTTAGCTAACCCTTCTTTGAAGATATTTTGTCTAAAAGAGAAAGGTTTGAAAAATTCTCTCCCGGAAGCCCGAAAAGCATCACCACCACCAGGACAAGTAAAAGACATAATAGAAACCATTTGAGTTTCAGCTTCAGGATCTGGAAAAGTTTTAATTTTCCAAGTTTTGTAGATGGGTTCATCTTCTGACAATAATTGCAGCTGATAAGATCTATCTGATACGAGTTTATTTGAAATAAATTGCCAATGCTTACCTTCTTGATCTATTTTCTTACCTTTAATTAAACTCTTTTGATCAAGTATAAGTTCTAATTTTGAAGTGCTCTCGGAAAGAGATAAAGAGATTCCTAGTCTCTCGTGGCTCGCTGAAGATAAGATATGTTTAACTTTCTGATTGCCTGAATTCTTAAATAAAAAACCACCGGCAACTAAGGCCGATAAGACTGCTGAAATCTTAAGGAAAGTTCGTCTTGAGTACACTGTAGCCTTATAAATTTTCGAAGGCTTGCTTTGCTGCTCCTTCTATAAAATCGATATCTTCTTCACTATGAGCCAAAGAAATAAAATGATTATGGTAGGCAAGCATGTAAACGCCTCTTTTTACACACTCATCGATCCATTTAATATGGGTTTCAAAAGTTACACCTTCTAATCGATAGTAAGGCATTGAAGGAATGCCAGACGAAATTAGGTTAAAACCTTTGTCAGAAGCAACTTTCTCCAGTCTTGAATTTAGCTTTTTACCATATTGAATTAATACAGAAGGAGCATCAGCCTTTTCTAGTTCATTTAATGTTGCAATAGCTGCGGCCATTGGAGGAGCACTAAAAAATTGAGTTCCAGTAAAATAGACTCTTTCAGCAGCTTTTTTGAGATCATTAGTACCTACAAGCGATGCTAAAGGGTGACCATTAGCAATTGCCTTTCCAAAACAAATCATATCTGGACTAAATGCAAAGGCTACATTAGAACCTTTTAGGTTGATTCTAAAGCCGGCCCTTACATCATCAACTATAGTAAGGACTTCGTATTTCTTACATAAGGCAGTTACTTTTTTCCAATACCCTTCTTCTGCAAGAGAATTGTCTCTTGAAACAGGATGATCATATGGTGAAGAAATAAAACATGCTATGTCAGAGCCGTGTTTTTGTAAAAGCTGTTCTAAGGCTTCGGAATCATTCCATTTTACCTTTAGAACATGTTCACTATCTGAAGTAATAATTCCGGGTCTATTTTTTTCTTGCATCCAAGGGGCAACACCATGATAACCATCATCAATTTTTATGATTTTCTTTTTACCGGTGAATTCACGAGCTATCATCACTGCTAAGCTAGTGGCATCTCCTCCATTCTTACCGAACAAAGCCCAATCGGCTATATCAACCATTTCAACTAACTTAGAAGCAAGATCAACCATTACCGGTGACGCTACACTTACTGTATTACCTTTATCAGCCGAAACCTTATAGGCTTCCTCTACTTCTGGATGGTTATATCCTAATATTGAGGGCCCGTAGCCACACATTAAATCTACATAACGATTATCATCTAAATCCCAAAAATAAGCCCCTTCAGATTTTGAAAAGAATTTTGGACCAGATTCTCTAATAGCATATTTATAATGCCCGAAAATACCTCCCGGAATTACTTCTTTGGCTTTTGTTAGATACTCGTCAGATTTTTTTACTTTGTAAGTGGTATTTTTCATTAAAAATTAATCGAAAAAACAAACCGCTCTTACTTCAATACTCTCTCTAGGAGTTACTCCTTGAGGAGTATCCGGATAATCAAACGCACTATGCAAAGTAGGAATAAAAGGTTGTTCATCCGAGTCGTAAGTCTTAAACATCAAGACTTCTTCTTTGGTCATCTTAGGATAAAAATACCATTTATGTTCATCACTATGTGAGGATTGACAAATCTCAACTGTTAAAGCATTTGGTTGGTCAGGGAGATAATTAAATAAATCAGTGGGTATTAATTCCTTGTCAGATACAGATCGCTTATCACAAACAGCAAAAGGTGTATCAACTCCATCCTTATCAAACCTTCTCCATAGATTGTAAACAACGATTCTCTTGGGATTAATACCAGTTTCTTTCAGGAAAGGATCTAATGTGGCTCCAAAACTAGTAGTGAAATCATTATGCACTAATCTGTGTCCGCCTTTTCTTTCACCTGACTCAGCTTGCGCTTCATTTCTTGTTATGTGAGAAAATATTTGAACTGTATCAGCTCCAACTTTCTCTTTTACATAGCTAGCCATCTCATCGTAATAAACATTCACAACGTCTTCATCATTATAAAAATCTTCTACAGAAGAAACATGATTTATCAGCTCAAAACCACCCATCGTAATATCGAAGTTAGATTCTCTGGCATTGTGAACAGTCTTCTTGAAAGCTTTGAGATATTCAGGCAAGACATTATCTTCACTGGGTTCTTCTAAACCATAAGCAGGCTTAGCTTCATTTTCTTTTAAAGGTTTTCTGTAATTAAATTCTGCTTCAATATTCATAAGTCAAAAATAGTAATAATTTGAAATATATTACAACATTTTGTATTGAAAGATTATTAATATAAGAGGGATAGACTTAGCTCTATTTATTTTTTGATTAGGAACTTTCCCAATATTCCTTATAGCTCTTTGCAGTGTTCTTTTCGTTTTTTTGGTATTGAAGAAAAGCTTTAAAAACACCTAAATCTAGATCTGGATCTAAATTCTCTCCCATTCTAATTAGATTAAGGCACCAAAAAGCTTGCTGACCCCATCCATTTACACCCTTTATAGCTGAAAAAGGTGAATTAAGTCCTAACCAACCAGGGCCAATTTGCATTGTTTTTTCTAAAGATGGAGTTTCAGATAAATTATTGTCTAAAAGCTTATTAGCTATATTAGGATCGATACAAAAGGGTCTTGCTATGCCTATAACATCACAAGCATCTTGGCTTAAAGCATTATTCATTCCTTCAGTACTTCTAAATCCTCCTGTTACCATTAAAGGACCTTTGAAAACGGATCTAATGTCTTTTGCATAATCCAAAAAATAAGCTTCCCTTGCAATGGTACTTTCACGTCTCTTTTCAGCTCTTTCTGGATTCAAGCCCATGTCAATACCAACCAAGTGAGGTTGTTCATAAGTTCCTCCTGAAACTTCTAATAAATCCAAACCTTCATCATTCAACCAAGTAGCAACTTGAATGGCTTCCTCATGAGAAAATCCACCTTTTTGAAAGTCAGCAGAATTTAATTTCAGAGATACTGGGAAATCTTCTCCTACAGATTTTCTGACGGATCTAACTATTTCAAGTAAGAATTTTGCTCTATTTTCCAGAGTTCCACCCCACTCATCATTACGTAAATTAATATCTGGTGAAAGAAATTCAGAAATTAAATATCCATGAGCACCATGAATTTGAACTCCAGTGAATCCAGTATCTTTAGCAATACTGGCACAATGAGAAAATTTACCAATAATCTCTAAAATCTCTTCATGAGAAAGGGCTCTTGGCTTGCCAAATTGTGCTCCCGGCATTTCAAGCTGAACTTCTGAAGGTGCTACAGGAGTTTCTGCAACTGATGCAGGTGTTTGTCTACCAGCATGGGAGATTTGCATCCATAAATGAGTATTATTTTTTGTTCCAGCCTCAGCATATGAAATTAAACGGGATAATTGTTCATTTGTTTGCTGCCCTTCTATGACAACATTGCCTGGTCTTTCAAGATAACGATGATCAACTTGCACATTACCGGTTAACAGTATTCCTGCTCCTCCAGAAGACCATCTATCATATAAATTTACATGCTTAGAGGTGGCTCTATTTTGTTCATCAGCCAAACCTTCTGTCATAGCGCCTTTGCAAATACGATTCTTAATTTGTGCTCCACAAGGAAGATTAAGTTTATCCGTTATCTCTATCATAATTAGTATTTTTCTCCATCCTCTCTAGGGGAAAAGAATTTAGCTATTTCTTCTTCTGAATTACGACTTATCTCTTTTCTAGAAAGTATATTGTCAAAATGAGATCTTAGAGAATCATCCCAAGCAGGATGTGATAAAATATAGAAAATATTTTCTTTTATTGCATTAAAAACGATCTCTGCTATCTCTTCTGGTTTCTTACCCTGGCGAAGCATTGCTGACATGATTTCAGCGCCCATCTCATTCGTTACTTCTTGAGCTTCACCCAAATGGCTAGGTCGATTTCTTTCTGACTTATCTATATTTGTGTCCACAAATCCCGGACATAAAACAGATGCATTGATTTTTGCTTCGCGAGTAATTAAATCACGACTTAAGGCCTCTGTTAAAGCCATCACAGCATGTTTACTTACTCCATAAGTACCTACACCTGGCAATAGTCCTGCCATAGAGACAGTCGTTACAACATGCCCTTCCTCTCCATGTTCTAGCATATGAGGAAGAAAGGTTTGAATACCTTGGAGCACCCCTTGATAATTTACTCCCATAACCCAATCCCAATCTTGCCTATCTATCTCCCAGATTGCTTTATTTCCTGAATTGGCTCCTATACCAGCGTTGTTACAAAGAATATGAATATTTCCATACTCTGCAGTAGCTTTTGAAAATAGCTCATTAATAGATTCTTCAACCAGTACATCAGTCTTCACTCCAATGACTCGATATTGGTATTGTCTGAGATTTTCTACAGTTTTTTCTAAAGCCTCTTCCTCAATATCGGCAAGTACTACTTGCATTTTTTCTTGGGCAAACCTTTCAGCCATAGCTTTACCTATTCCGCTTGCTGCTCCTGTTATAACTGCTGTTTTTCCTTCAAATTCTTTCATGATTTTTTTTACATATTATTTAACTTTTCCTGAATAACCTGAAAAGCTTTTTTATTAGCATTTATTATTACTTCCATTGGAGGGGCCTCCTTACTTATATCCCCCAATTCATATAAGGCGGTATGTATATCGTCGTGACAGTCTACATTTTGCATCTCATTTAACCATTTTTGAATATTTGGAAACGGCCCAAAGTTATATATATTTGTAAATATACTCTGAAGTTGACCGATCTCTACATAAGCTGAAATATCAGCTATTGTCATGGTGTCACCAATCAAAAATTTTGAGTTATGTAACCAGCCAGTTTCTATAGCTTTAAATGCCTTCTCTATACTTGCTTTAGAAGCTTCTAGAAAATCTTCAGAAAAATTAAGGTCTTTTCTTACCTTGGGTGCTACAAGACCGATAGAGGCTTCTCTCACATTTCTATGATGCAGATGTAAATAAGAATCAACTTTAGCTCTTTGCTCCGGATTACTGGGATATAAATCATTCCAGTTATTTGTATTACACAAATAACACATAATTGCATGAGATTCTGATATTAATAATCCGGTTTCTGGATCCTCAAAGCTTGGAATAGTTCCAGTTGGGAACTTCTTTAGGTAGTCGGGATGACGGCTTCCACCTTCTGAAGATGAGCCTGGATTTATTAGCTTAAGTTCAAATGGAAATTTCTTGATTAACATTAACCACATAACAGCCCTAACTGGCTGTGAAAAAGGGACTCCGTAAATTATTTTATTTTGCATCAAAATCTCTATTGATAAGGTTAGTAACTATAAATGAGAGGCTGTTTTGAGCAACCTGCAATAATACGAACTATACGAAAAGTAATTAAATACTTTGTTAAGAGCACCATAAATTACACTCTTGAATCAGGAAATAATCTTAAGAAATTTTCAGAATAGAATAAATTCTTAATATTCTCGTCATAATCCGTTAAAAATCTTTCAAATCTACCAATTGGATCAGTTGTTCCTTCAACATGAGGGTAATCGCTTGAGAATAAATAAAGCTCAGGATGAGAAGTATCAATTAACATACCTACATCCTCATGATGAAATGGTGTGAAAGCCATTTGCTCTATTAACTGTTCAGAGGGTTTCCGTTTTATTTCACTTAGATTTTTATCAACACGACTCCATGTTTTCACAACGTAAT
>ERZ802830.1574-NODE-1574-length-21616-cov-9.23705_pt1 | contig 21616 bp, 22 predicted proteins | sample MGYA00345654_ERZ802830 | MGnify/ENA primary metagenome ERZ802830 (study PRJEB30503, sample SAMEA104212375) | marine metagenome | biome: Westerlies Biome; feature: [SRF] surface water layer (ENVO:00010504) within the epipelagic zone...; material: water...
AACTAAGCGTCTGAGCGAAATCTCTATGGCAACGATGGGCAGGAAAGTGTTTTGGTAGCTAGACCAGAGGAGAGTCTGATCAATTATTAAAGATTGCAACAAGGCAGCCCTTAGAGTCTGGCACGTCATCCATATTAATTTGCTTCCCTGCTAAGATCGTATTTAAGGCATCCTTTAAGTACCAGTTGCTGGCGCTATTGCGTTGCGTTTCATAGCCAAGTTGATCATTTATAGGTCCACGAAACAGTACCTCCTTTGTTTTGGGGTTAAAGACAAAAGCTTCCGCTGTCCTCTCTACTCCAAGGGCTTTAGCTAATTTCTGACCTTCGTCTTTCATAATTGGGAAATCGATCCCAAATTCATCGGCTTCTTTCGCTATTCTTGCCAGGTTGTCTTGGATATTAGAATTGAACATAGTGAAAGCGATGTTCTCGCTTACGTACTCATCTCTAACTTCGCGATAATTTGGTAAGGCGATACGCGCGATGGGGCAGCCAACGCCTTGAACATAGAAAACCGCAAGATCGTATTGTTCATAATCTTTTAAAGTATGGGTGTTACCAAGATGGTCTGTTAGTTCGAACTCTGGTACTGATCTTAGCCAATCATCTGCCAAGACAGTTGCGCAAGAGAAAGTGGTAACAATACAAATCAAACAAGTTTTCAGCGAATTCATTTCTAAGCTCCTATCACGCTCGTATTTTAGGATAGCCTTTACAAAATTGCTACCATATGTTTTCAAGCCATATTAATAAAATAGAGTAAAAACAGATATTTAATGGCTCGGCATAGGTAGGAGAAACTCTTGAGGCCCAAACTGAACAGGGTTAAGCTTCGGTAATCAAACTCTTATTCTTTGAAGTGAAGGTTATTCAGCGTTTCCTGTTATCATGGTGGGAGCGAGGCGCTTAGAGCTCGAATCTCGGAATAAATCTCTGCGATTGAAGCACAGAATTACGAGGGGTATCTTTTGTATTCGAGCCATTCATCGGCACGGTTTACTTTTGAGTCTAATGTGGTGTCTGGTTTTATATCGCAGCCTTTTAATAAATTAAGTTGCCCTAGTGGATAGTAAAAATATGCCTATGACAGTTGCCAAACTATATGAAAATCTTGTGTTTGGTAAGCCTAGATTGGTAATTTTCGTCCTATTGTTAATCGTACTATTTTTTGCTTGGCATGCTCAGAAATTTCGATTGGATGCTTCGGCTGATTCTTTGTTGTTAGAAAACGATCCGACGTTGGAATTTTCTCGAGAAATAAGTGATAGGTACGGTATGGGCGACTCAGTTATTGTCGCATACAGCCCAAATGGCAACCTTTTTGATCAAATTTCGCTCTCGCGATTAACGAGTTTGCGCGACGATTTATTGTCGATTGATCGGGTTGACGCTGTTGACTCGATTCTTAATGTCCCAGTTTTCGGTGATACGCCGCTGACCGGAATTTCTGAGGACTATCTGACGATTCTTGATGAAGAACAAGATCTCGAACTGGCTCAAGAAGAGATTATGGCAAATCCTGTTTTTCAAAATGCCTTGCTGAGTCTAGATGGAAATACTGCTGGATTGCTCGTTGCTTTTGAAATTGATGAAAAATCGAGACAACTACTTTTTCAGCGAACAGCTCTTCACAAACTCCAAAGATCTGGAGAAATTACATCTGGACAAATAATAGAGTTAGAAGAAGTAGAGGCAGCGTACGCCGAATATAGCGTAGTTGCCGCTGATCGGCAGCACGAGGTGATTGGTGAAATTCGAGATGTGTTAGATGGTTACAGAGATGAGGCTCTAATTTTTCTGGGCGGCGCGCCGATGATAGCGGATGATCTTGTCACTTTCGTTCAAGCGGATCTCCGTACTTTCAGTATCGCTGTCGTGCTATTAATCATTGTAGCGCTGGGATTGATATTCAGGAAACTTCGTTGGGTAGCTATGCCTTTAGTTTGTTGTGCCGCGGCTGGCACAATAATGGTAGGTATTCTAGGGTTGATGGATTGGCGGGTGACAGTCGTCTCTTCCAACTTCATATCTTTATTATTGATTATCACCATTTCCCTCACGGTCCATTTAATAGTTCGTTATCGAGAGCTTAGGGCGACCCGCCGGTTTAGTAGCCATAAAAAGTTGTTGCGGCACTCGGTAAAAAGCATGTTTAGGCCCTGTTTTTATACAGCGCTCACGACTGCTGTTGCGTTTGGCTCACTTATTGTCAGTGGCATACTTCCTATTATAACTTTTGGTTGGATGATGATGATGGGTGTGGCAACGGCATTAATCGTCGCATTCACTCTTTTTCCGTCAGTCATGAGTAGCTTAAAAGAAGATGAGACAGCGCTTTCGTCCGAACTACGGCTCAACCTAACTAGCGCGTTAGCATTTTTCACCGACGCTCTTAAAGGCAGAATTCTTGTATTGTATGGGCTAATTTTAATTTTGAGCATTCTAGGATTAACTCGTTTACGAGTTGAGAATAGCTTCATTGACTATTTTCGGGAGAGCACAGAAATATTCCAGGGGATGTCTTTGTTGGATGAAAAATTGGGAGGTACTTTGTCATTTGACGTCATCGTCGACTTACCTCAAGAAGTCGATGAGTTTGATGACCCTTTCGGGGGAGGTTTCGACGATGGTTTTGGGGGAGACTCTGATAACGACGCATATTGGTTCACGGCGCCCAAGATGAATCAAATAGAGGAGATTCATAATTACTTGGATGCCGACCCTCAAACTGGGAAAGTATTATCGTTTGGGTCTGTAATCCAGCTTGCTAAAATCTTGAACGATGGGCAGCCCATTGATGGTTTATTATGGGCGTTGCTGTACAGCAGAATCCCTGAAACTTTAAAGGATACTGTACTTAATCCGTTTGTTTCTGTGGACGATAATCAACTCCGTTTTAACGTGAGAGTGATAGAGTCATCGGAGGATCTTAATCGAAATGAACTGTTACAACGAATTGAAGCGGGGGTAGAATCAGAATTTGGCTTCGACGATAATCAAGTCCGCCTTAGCGGCATTTTAGTTATGTATAACAACGTTCTGCAGAGCTTGTTTCAATCTCAAATACTGACTATTGGTGTGGTAATGTTAGCAATAATGTTGATGTTTTTGACACTCTTTAAGTCGTTGTCCATTGCCATTATTTGTATCATACCGAATGCGATAGCAGCGGCACTAGTCTTAGGAATTATGGGATGGTTAAATATTCCCTTAGATATAATGACAATTACGATAGCAGCCATTTCGGTTGGTATTGGAGTCGATAATACCATCCATTATATGGAAAGATTTCGCCGGGAATTCCCTAGGTTTGGCAACTACAGAGAAACTATGTTTTTTTGTCATAACAGTATAGGTCGAGCAATGTATTTTACTTCGATGACCATCGTAGCCGGGTTTTCGATTCTCTCATTATCAAATTTTATTCCCACTATTGTGTTTGGGCTTTTAACGAGTTTTGCTATGTTAGTTGCTTTAGTGGGATCATTGACGTTGCTGCCGCAGTTGCTTATGACTTTCAAGCCTCTTGGCCCAGAAGGCGACTGAGGTTTTGCCGTCCAAGTTGCAAAGTGCTGTGTCATGATTGGCAATGATCAACTTCAAAATGCTAGATTAAATAAAGTTTTTATCAGTCTGATGTTTCTGAGTTCGCTGCTTGGGTGCAGCGGTGAAGAGTCGGTTATAGCTGAGAAGACGATCGTTGAAACCTTTTCGGAGGACCCTCAAGCCCTTGGCAGAGGGCGAGCTTTATTTCAAGGAAGCTGTGCTGGTCAATGCCACGGAATAGAGGGGTTTGAGATTGATGAAGCTGAAAATTTATTTGATTGTAATTGGCAGTATGGTGAGACAGATCAGGAGATTTTCAATGTCGTTACCGAAGGAATTCCAGATACGCAAATGGTAGGTTTCGGATCTAATTTCCCAGAAGGTGATAATGATCTCTGGAAAATAATTGCATTTGTTCGATTTAAGCAAGAACCCTGTGATTAGCTAATTTGAATGCTTATAGAGGATTTACTTATGGTTGTTAATTCTTCGGAAAAGGAGGATGCGGTTACAAACGAGCCACGAGCTTCCGTATTCATGGATGAAAAGTTATTTAAGTCGAGATGTTTGACAATATTCGGTGAGATCAACGATAAAATCGCACGTTCTATTACAGAGCGATTACTAGCATTAGCGTCTGAGAATGATGAACCTATAACCTTGTACATTAGTTCTCCGGGAGGGCATGTTGAGTCCGGAGATGTGGTCTATGATATTATCAAATTCATCAAGCCGGTAGTACGAGTAATTGGAACTGGTTGGGTTGCAAGTGCGGCAGCGACAATATACTTAGCCGCGGATAAAGAAAACCGATTTGCGTTACCAAATACCCGTTTTCTCATCCATCAGCCCTTGGGCGGTTCTCGTGGTGATGCTACCGACATAGCGATCCAAGCCGAGCAAATGGTGAAAACTAGATCGCGGATCAACCAGTTAATCGCGGAGGAAACTGGTCAACCCGTCGATAAGGTCGCGCAAGACACAGACCGAGACTATTGGATGACCGTCGACGAAGCATTATCTTATGGCATCGTTAGTAAAGTTGTGAATTCTATCGAACAGCTTTCTGAATAACATAGGTTTAGTTGAGAATTAATTAAATATTTTGGCGAGTAACAAGGGGCTGGCTTGCTAAAGCAGTCTTTATAGACTCGCCGCATCAAATGGATGGAGATATTTTTTTAAAGACAGCTTTCTGGTCCTTGGCGAGAAGACAAACAACCATGTAGTCTGGTGCGCAGCTGGCAGCGAAGACGCTCGCTGTGGTTTCATCGATAAACTCGGCTTGGATTACCCCTTCTACGCCGGCGTACCTCACATTAATTTTGGCTACGTTGCCTTCTATTTCCCCAGCTTCATTAGTCCACTCGAAACCTAAAGACTCAATTTGGTGCACTACGAGACGGGAGCCTTCAATCTCAACTTCAATCCTGAAAATTGTGCCTTCTGCCACCCATTCGCCATTCCATTTGTGTGCCGCGGTATCCGAGTTTTGCGGGTAAGCTGCCTTACTGAATAAACAGCATACGAAAGCGATGAAAATCAGGAATTTATTGCGTTGCAAGACCCACTCCGAATAAATAGCCATGGTTGACGAAAATTGTAATGTAGATTATTGAACCAAATATTACTGCCATTAGATCATGACGGAGCCATTTAAGCTCGGGTTTTAGGTCAGCGCTATTTTGTCTAAGGGTAATGAGTTTAGTTGCACTCCAGACTCCGAAACTTGCGAACAAGAGTATCGAGGCCAAGTCGCCATTTGTCCAAAGATGTGCAGCTGCCCAAAAAGTAACGCCGAACAGCAAAGGATTTCTTAAATACCAACGAATATAAGAGTTTGATATGACTCCAGCGATAGCCATAATGGAAGCTGGAATCATCAATAGTGAAGCTACGTAGCGTTGTTCGAACGGTGGCTCCCAAATCATGTAGAAAGAAGCTGTTGATTTACCCCAAATAATTAGCCCTACTCCTGTAAGGGAGACCGCAGAAAAAAGAGCTAAATAGGCTTTTTCACTGGGCATTTGCTTTTTAATTTGGTCACGTAAGGTTAAATCTTTAAGCAGATGCGGGAGGATAAAAAGAACGAGTCCAAGAATTAAAGTTAACAAATGATTACAATCCTCTGGTCAGTTTTTAGTCCCCAACTATTAACAATAACGTCTTTACTTTAAGTGTGTCACACTCGAGCCAGAGGAGAGTTCTCTGAAAAGTCATGATTTTTAATCGGTAAATTCCTCACTCTTTGTCCAGTTAAAATATAAATCGCATTTGTTACTGCAGCAGCGATCGGTGGGGTTGCGGGTTCACCTAGCCCCCCTAAAGCCTCTCCTGATTCAATTATATGCACTTCGATTTCCGGCGAGGTTGACATTCTGATCATCTCGTATTCTGGGAAATTACCCTGGACAACTTGGCCATTTTCGATGGTAATTTCGCCATACATCGCGGCGGTTAGCCCATAAATTATTCCACTTTCCACTTGCGCTTCGATTGTGTCTGGATTCACTGCCCAACCACAGTCTATTGCACAGGTAACTTTATGAATTACTGGTCTCCTGTTTTCATCCAAGGAAACTTCAGCTACTTCTGCAACAAAGCTTCCAAAGCTTTCCTGAACGGCGATACCTAAGGCTCGCCCATTAGTCAGGTCGCGACCATAGCCAGCAGCTTGGGCTGCAACTTCTAACACCTTTCGGTGACGTGGATGACGCTCTAGTAAATCCAGCCGAAATTGGTAGGGATTGATCCCGGTTCGATGTGCTATTTCATCAATGAACGACTCGGTAAAAAATGTTTGTTGAGTATGGTCGACGCTACGCCATGGGCCAAGCGGAACGTGGGTGTCTGCTTCCACGACTCTTATCGATTGATTTTTAATAGCGTAGGGAATATGAGAGGCACCTGGCACCAGGATTGGACCAGTAAAACGACTCTTCCATGCGGTAACATTACCATTGCTATCAAATGACGCCTTAAAATTATTGTGGACAGATGGACGATAGTGATCTTGCTGCATATCATCTTCGCGGCTAAAAATAGTTTTCACAGGAACATCGAATTCCTTGGCAATTAATGTCGCATGGTCAATCATGTTAGTATTGATTAAAGGAGCCCGTCTGCCAAAACCGCCGCCGCAATAGGTATGATGGAAAATCACGCTGTTTTCCGGCACACCTGCAATATTGGCTATGCGCCCAACAGTGCCTAACGCATCTTGAGTGCTGGTCCACACTTCCACCGTTTTCCCTTTGACATGGACCGTACAGTTCATTGGTTCCATTGCAGCATGCGCAAGGTAAGGGACGCGATAACTTGCCTCTATAATATCGGTTGCCGTTGAGATTGCAGATTCAGTGTTACCTATTTCTTTGTCTTTGCTTCCGTCACTTTGAGCAAGCGCGGAATTAAAGCGCGACTCAATACTATCGCTCGAAACACTGTCATTTTCGGAGGTTGAGAATGTTGCATCCACTAACGCCAAGGCATTTTTTGCCCGCCAATAGTTATCGGCCACGACTGCGATTGATTCCTCAAGTTCAATCACTCGCTCAACACCTGGTTGAGCTAGAGCTTTTGAAATATCTGCGGACACTAATGTGGTTCCAAAGACAGGAGCAAGCTTGATAGCTGCAAATAACATATCTTTGCTGTGTGCATCGATACCAAACATAGCAGTGCCATTCACTTTACTAGGGATGTCACTGCGGGATAGGGCTTTTCCCATAATGTTAAATTGCGATCGATTTTTCACAGATGGATTTTCTGGAGGCTCGAGTAACGCGGCTTCTTTCGCGATTTCTCCAAAACTGACTGATCTACCGGTTGCGTTATGGTGAACATAACCGAGCACCGTTGTTAGCTCGACTCTGCTCACTTTCCAACGATCCGCAGAGGCTTCCATCAGCATCTCCCTGGCTGCCGCACCAGCGACTCGCATTGCAGATTCACCGGTATAACGAATCGATGAACTGCCTCCGGTAATTTGAAGGTTAATCATTTCAGCAATAGGAAACGCAGTAGCGTTAACGAGAGGCATCAAAGCGTCGGGGACTCCAAACTCTCCAGCAAATCCTTTGATTAGATGTCCGTTCGCAAAAAGATCAATGGCAGGAGCTTGCTCTATCTTTACGTATTCCCAATTCGCATCAAGCTCGTCGGCTGCCATCATTGCTAGTGAGGTGTGAATTCCTTGTCCCATTTCTGAATGAGGTACGTAAATAGTAATTACGTTGTTCGGCTCGATTTTGATAAAGGAGGTAACAAAGCGCTCTGCGCCTTGGGCTATTTCATCGTTAGCTCGACGATGACGCGATGGTTGACTAGCCGAATAGCCAATCAAAACACCTCCGCCAACAACCGCGCTTGCTATAATAAATTGCCTTCGGTTTATTTTCATGGAGGCTCCTCAGGCATTTACAAGTGCACGTATCGCCTTGCGTACTCTCGGGTAAGAACCGCATCGACAAATGTTGGTGATACTTGCATCAATTTCTGCATCGGTAGGGTTAGGGTTGGTTGCGAGAAAAGAGGAAACAGCCATGATCATTCCAGATTGGCAGTATCCACACTGAGGAATCTGATGGTCGATCCAGGCTTGCTGAACGTTCGAAATTGAAGGTGCTTCCGCTGTGGCGGCGCTCAGTGCTCTGGCTAAACCCTCTATAGTCGTTACTTCTTGTCCTTCAACAGCAGAAATAGGGGTCACACAACTTCTTGTCGCCCTCCCGTTTACATGTACGGTGCAAGCGCCGCAGGAGGCGATACCGCACCCGAACTTAGTCCCCGTGAGACCAAGCTCATCTCGTAACACCCATAGCAGGGGCATTTCAGGCTCTATATCAAGAGCTTTTTCCTGACCATTTACTGAAAAATTCGCCATTCTTGCCCCCTTGAGAAGCACTCTTCGTTTTCTTATCTTAGCATATGAGCTGGCGAAGTCGGCCTGACAGAGCTAGCTGAATTAGATAAGCTTGTTTTAATTGGTCTGGAACGCTAACTAAACGCGGAAAGATTTCACACATTATGAAAATAATTGAAAAACACTCAGGTAAGTTATGAAGAAAGATGCCTTAATTGCAGAAGCCTTGGGAACCTTCTTGTTAGTTTTTTTTGGTTGCGGAGCAATAATTGTAGATGGGGTATCTGGCGGAGACTTGGGCCACATTGGGATTTGTATAGTTTTCGGTCTTGTGGTGACGACGGTTATTTATTCTATTGGAGATGTGTCCGGCGCTCATATTAATCCGGCTGTGACGATAGCTCTGTATTTTGCAGGTCGTTTTGAGTTGAGGTTGGTATCACCTTATATCTGTATGCAATTGATCGGTGCCACCCTGGCAGCACTCGTATTACGATGGGTATTTTCTGAAACTGAAATGTTAGGTCTAACGTTACCTAACGTTGATTTGTTCAAAGCTTTCATTGTTGAGGTCATTATATCGTTTACGCTGATGTCGGCGGTTTTAAATTTAGCGAGTTTACCCCGCGAAAAGGAAATAGTGACTGGCGCCGTTATAGGAGGAGTGGTTACATTTGCTGCTTTAGTTGCAGGTCCGATTACCGGAGCGTCTATGAATCCTGCTCGGTCCTTGGGGCCAGCAATAGCCGCACAAAACTTTGAGAGTGCTTGGCTGTACATATTAGCTCCAGTGTTAGGAATGTTGTTGGCGATTCCGGCATGTCGCTTGATTCAGGAGCCAGAATTTTACTCCGCAAAGGGTAAAAAAAATGACACATAGTGTTTTTGTTTTTAACCATATTTTCTGGCTTCGGAGTTTACTCTTTTGTTTATGTTTGAAATTTTCTTTCTTTGCCGAGGCTCAAGAGAATAAGCACTTTATCCGTTTCATCTCTGACGGTTTGGATCGGAGAGGTGAGTTGCAAACCGCTATTGTGACCTATACCAATATTTCTGGAACTAAAATAGATTTGGTATCTGCAGTTCATTTGGGAGATAGAGAATACTATGACTGGCTTAATAAGTACTTTGAAGGCAAGGATATTGTACTTTATGAGCTTGTGGCTAATGCAGATGATAGGCCATTGCTAAATGCAGAGCGCACTGGTACGTCTCCTATTTCGTTTCTTCAAAAAGCCTTGGGCAGCTTTTTAGGGTTAAGCTTTCAATTAGAGCAAATAGACTACGCCACTCAAAACTTCATTCACGCAGATTTAAACCCTGACCAGTTAAGGAAGGCGATGGAGGATAAAGATCAAAATCTATTTTCTACTTTTTTTGCACTCGCAGCGGCACAGTCCATTAGTTTGGAAGATAAAACCGCGACTACAGATACGTATAGTTCGTTCGATATTCTTTCCTTGCTCGACGCGCTAACTTCTGGAGATCATAGAAATTCACTGAAGTATTTGTTTGCGGAAGAATTAGGAAAAGGTGGTAACCTGCAACTCACGCCGGAGATTGAAAATCAAATACCCATTCTTGGGGATAGGAACGAAGCGGTGATTGCCAAATTAATTGGTGTGATTAGCGATCCAAATATCAAAAATATCGCGATTTTTTATGGTGCCGCTCACATGCCTGGGTTAGAAAGAGTAATTCTAGGAGAGTTGGGGTTTCAGCGCAGCAGTGAGCGCTGGCTATCTGCTTGGGAAATTCCGTAGATATCTATGTTATGTTTGTCCAGTTAGAAAGGGCATTTAAGAGGTAAGTTAGTTGACTCCCGCGCTATTTACAGGACAATAGGGTGTCTTTTCGACATCGGGACATTCTGAGCGAAAAAGTTGAGAAAACGAACTTTTAATAGCTTGTCTAGAAGGGGGGTAAAAAGCCTCTGTTATCGAAAAATTAGGTTTTTGAACTAACAAAAGGATTATAGGTATATGAAAAAATTGATAAGTGGATGGCTAGCCCTTTCATTGATGGTTTTGGTAGGTTGCGCCGCGAGCACACCTCCCGCCGTAGGTGTTTGGGGTGTCGAAATGAACACACCTTTGGGAAATATCCCAGCGACTTTGACCATTAATGCTGATGGTAGTGGCAGCATGGGGGCTGACCAACTCGGTGAGGCGCCCATCTCTGGCATTACTTTTGACGGCAACGGCGTGGCTTTTGAGACTTCCATTGATGCGCAAGGCCAAAGCCTTACTCTTCAATTTAACGGCAACATAGACGGCGACGCATTGACCGGCGATTTTGACAGTGATTTTGGATCGTTCGGTGTAACTGGAAATCGCCAATAAGATGAAAAAGGGGATTCGCCGTAATTCCCTTTTTTGCTAAATTACGTTCAGACGCAGATCTTCATTGATTTTTCTTAAGTTTTCCTTCGCGTTTGGGCTGTTAGGATGAACCTCTATCAAGGCTTCAAAAGCCTGTTTTGCTTTGGTTAACTGGTTTATCCGGAGATAAACCAGTCCTAAGCCAGACAGCGCTCCGAAATGCCTTGGCTCTAAAGCCAACACGTTTTCGATGTCGCTAATAGATTCTTCATAATTACCTAACACGTAATGGAGTGTCGCGCGTCTATTCCAGGCCTCCGCGTAGTTTGGGAAACTTCCAATTAGCTCGTTAAATATCAGCATTGCTTCTGGTTGGCGGTTGCCGTTCATGCGGGCGACTCCCATTTGCATGAGTTGCTCGACGTCATTATTGGGGTGCGCAAACCAAATTTCCCATATTTCGTTTTCGGTTGACCGGATGGTTGTCAGATCAGAGGTCGAAGATAACGTTGCAAAAAGGTCATCCAGTTTCCCATCAGTTTGATCCGCGAGCATAGAAGCGGGAAAAGAAAGGAGGGTTACAAACAGCAAATATTGCTTAACCATGCTCAGCCCTAAGGGATTAGAAGCAGTTAGTATATCTGCAATTGGCCTGAATTTACTACCTTAGGGAAATTATCTAAAAGGCAACTACTAAAGTTGCAGCGGTTCTAATGTCTGTTTCGTCTCTGCCCGCTGGTACTTCAGTTTGGTGTTTCAAGTTGATAGACAGTCTTAGCGAAAGGTTTTGGTTAATCTGTGTGGTTATCCCAGTGTCGGATCTGTAAATGTTTGAGTCAGTGCCGTATTCGACCGCTAAATCTTGACTAAAAGTTGCCGTTTCGCTGAGTATCCACTCGTATTGGCCTGCGACACGCAAAATTGGTTCATCGAAATCTGAACCATTTAATCTGGACCAGCGAATACCGATACCCGCATCGAGTCGCAGACTTACATCGGGTCTACCTCGAAAAAACCCGCGACCGTATGAAAAAGTTGCATCCGACTGACTATCGAAACCGTTGAATCGATCATCTTCATGAGCTGCTCGAGCCAGGAAAAAGCTGTCTTCGGAGAATTTATAGTTAGCGCCCGCTACGCCATACAGTCGCTGCCCAGTAGTTTCATCATTGCTGGCTGCATAAAGTGCATCTAGGGTAAAACCGTACTCCCATCGGTCCTCTGTTATGGTGTATTCGCCAGCGAAGTTGAGAGCTTGCTCATCGGTGTTTCCCGAAGTGAAAAGCGCGCCAACTTCTATCTCTCGCGTAATACTTTGCTGTTGAGCCAGTGAATTAAGAGCGAGCGTAGCCAGTGTAAAAACAAGTACTGACTTTAATAAAAATTTCATGTTTAACTATCCCGCAAGAATTTTGATTATTTATGAGTGTTTCGGCATTAATGTGAGATGGATTAATGATCTTTTTCAACTAAAAGAAAAAAAACTTCCGTATCTCTGTAACTTATGGGTTTTTTTTAAGAGAGCACATTGCTGGTCTTATAAAAACTTTTAAGGTATAAAAACTTAATCTTGAAGAGCATACGTACTATTTTGATGAAAACGCTATATTTACTTCGTCATGCCAAGTCCTCCTGGGCTAGTGCAGATCTCAAGGATTCTGAGCGACCCCTAAATAGTCGCGGTGAGCATGATGCATCCGTTATGGCATCTCGATTACGCGAAGAGGGCCCGGTGCAGGCAATAATTTCAAGTACCGCCGTGCGTGCAATTTCGACGGCAAGATTGATTGCTGAAGGAACTGAATTTCCGACTGAGAGTATTGTTTTGAATTCTGGGATGTATCTGGCCGGGCCAAAAAAGTTATTAGAGGTGGTGCAGAATTTAGACAGTGATCTCAGCACGGTAATGTTGGTTTGTCATAACCCGACCATAACAGAGTTTGCAAATTGTATGTCGGGCGCAAGTATCGATAATGTTCCCACAAGCGGGCTAGTAAAGCTTAGGTTCAACTCCCATAACTGGGCCGATGCTATGCTTGGGACGGCAACTTTAGTGGAGTTTGATTATCCAAAAAAAGGAAGCTAGGATCGTGCGCTATTTTTTGATTTTTTTGATTTCTTCATTTGGTATGTCTTGCAGTAAGTCAGGAAAGCCATCGCTCGAAGGAGAGCGCGAAAGTATTGCTCGTTGGTATTCGGAGCAGCAGGTTTCCATCGGTTCCGTTGTGTTTGAACAGAATTGCTCAGGATGTCACGGTACCAGAGCTCAGGGAAAGGTTGCTAATTGGAAGCAAAAGCTTGCCGATGGCTCGTTTCCGCCGCCACCACTGAACGGTAGTGCGCATACTTGGCACCACGCAAACTCGGTTCTTCTTCAGGTCATTAACGAGGGGGGCAAGGCGTATGGCGGCAAAATGCCAGCCTTTCAACACGTTCTAGACAACGAAGAAAAGCTTGCGGTGATCGCTTATTTTCAAAATTTCTGGGAGGATGAGATATATCGTCAATGGGAGGTAATGGGTGGTACACGTTAAAAAGTTATTTTTTGTCATTGCATTGAGCTTAAGTGCTTATTCTTATTCAGAGATTGAGCGACCACTAAGTTGGCAATCTCGTCTATATGTTGATCATGTTTTAGTTGGAAAAATCTGGGATAGCGCAAATCAAGAATTTGTGTCTATTGAGGAGTTTACGTCTGCGATAGAAGAATCCAGATATCTTATTTTAGGAGAAAAACATGATAACCCTGATCATCATGAACTGCAGCTTGCGATTTTGAATCACCTTTTAGATCTGAACTTGGTTTCCTTGGTAGCTTTTGAAATGATGGATTCTGATTCCCAAGAGCGGTTGGACACATTGCATTCTGCCAAAAATCAAGATTCAGAGGCATTAAAGGAATATTTGCAATGGGACGAGGAAGGCTGGGAATGGCTGTTTTACGGGCCATTGATATATTCAGCCTATTCATCTGGCGTAAGCATAAAGGCATCTAATCTCTCGAACTCAAGGATGATGGAAATTTATGGCTTGTCGGAACTGCCGCCAGAGTTAGATATCTTCGATGATATCACCCGGCGTAGGTTGGCTAGCGACATTGACGAAAGCCATTGCGGTTTATTACCTGAGTCACAATTTCCCTCTATGATCAGAGTTCAGCAAGGGAGAGATTATTCAATGGCAAGTAGTTTATCCTCTGGGAAAGATGAACTGATGAAAATTCTGATTGCTGGCAATTATCATGCCCGCAAAGACCTTGGAGTTCCAAAGTATTTAATGGCGAATGATTTGCGCTTAGCGGCGGACTCAATTGTTTCAGTATCATTCATGGAGGTTAATTTAAACGAAACTGAACCTACTGCTTATTTGGAGATGTTGGGCGATATGGCGTCCCACGATTTTCTGTGGTTTACTCCAGTCGTCTCTGAAGAGGACTATTGTGCATCTCTAAGGTGATAATACGATCAAGAATAGATCTATAGGGCTTTAATTGTTCAGCGTGAGAATCAAAAGTGGTATGGGAAATATTTTTTCAAGGGGAAGTGTCATGACAGAGACACTTCTAAATTTGTCAGCCGCATGTCTGTTCTGCATTTTCGCTTCGGCTAATGCCCAGGTTTACCCACCGCTCTCGACTCAGCAAGAAGGCATAAAAGATCTGGGATATGATGAGGCTGGGGAATTTAATTTCGTCAGAGTGCAATTTGACACCTACTACGGGCAGGGTTTTGGCTATGGGGCTTGGTCGATTGACTTTCCAGATGCAGACATGAATTTCTTGAGAGGCGTATCTCGCCTAACCAACATCCGTGTGATGAGTGAACCTATTGTCTTGCGTATCGATGATGAGGAAATTTTCGATTATCCATTTCTTTATATGCTAGAGGTAGGTCAAGCTGGGGGACTTATTCTGGATCCAGCGGAGACTGAGAATCTTAGGGAGTATTTGCTGCGGGGCGGGTTTTTACTAATTGATGATTTCTGGGGTCAGCGGCAGTGGGATAATTTCTACGCAGCATTCTCGCAGGTTTTTCCCGACAGAGAAATTGTTGAGCTGAAACCTGATCATGAAATCTTCCATGTATATTACGATATCGATGGCCCGCAAATGATACCTGCACTTTATCGCTCGGATGACTATGGTGAGCAGGGTATCGACTACGCGAGTAATCATGCAATCTTGGATGATGAGGGAAGGGTGATGGTTTTAATAAATTGGAATTCCGACATGGGGGATGGATGGGAACATACTTACCATCCAGCTTATCCTACCCGGTATGCCAACTCTGCATACAGGTTGGGTATAAATTATCTCATGTACTCTATGACGCATTAGTCTACTTTACTAATCGCTTTGAGATTGAGGAATACTGCAAGTCAGATTGAAAATTTTATGAGGTGGATAATGGTCAAAATAATCGTAACGCTTACTGCTTTTTTCGGCACAAGTTTACTGAACGCTATAGTTCCTTATGACCACATACACTTAACCGCGACAAACGCTGAGGAAGCCGTGGCCTGGTATACCAAACACTTCGGGGGTGTGGCTGGCGCCTTTAATCGAGGTGATGCTGATAGGGTGCAGTATCCTACCGACAGGGTTTTTTATGATGATCTCTCGATAATATTTTTTGAGCGAGAGCCGACTGGCGGCTCCGTCGGCACGGGTGTTGACCATATAGGGTTCTCGCTATCAAATGTTGAAGAGTCAGTCTCTAATGTGGTCGCCGATGGGGGGGAGCAGATCGGTGAATCTACCGAGTTTTCTGGTATGAAGATCGCCTTCGTCCTAGACCCATGGGGCACTAAAATAGAGCTGATTGATGACCCAGACACACGGGGTCTGCATCATGTGCACTTATCCACCACGGAGCCTGAGAACACCTTACGGTGGTATCAGAGGATTTTTGGTGGAGAGATTGTTCAATGGAAGGGAGTGTTACCGGCGATTAACTACAGCGATGTTTGGCTAATGGCAGCTAAAGCTGCAGGAAATGTTGTTCCTACTCAAGGAAGAGCGATGGATCATTTGGGATGGGCTTCAGAAGACTTAGACGACTTCGGAAGAAATCTAAGATTGAATGACGTTAAATTCACCCTGGAGCCACTTGCATTCAGAGGGATTAGGATTTCATTTGTAGAGGGTCCTGATGGCGTTCGCATAGAGGTCGTGGAGCCAGACTAAACACTCTTACCGAGTCGCTGGGCTTGGTTTATTTGGTTTTATTGCAAGGTCCTTTGCGAATCTTTTGAATTCAGCAGCAGACACTTTTTTTGTCCTGAATAGCCCTACCAGAGCCGCATGGCAAATATAGTCAGAGCTGATTTCAAAATAATTGCGGAGGTCTTCGCGAGTTTCGCTCAAGCCGTAGCCGTCTGTACCTAAGACGAAATAATTTGAAGGCATCCAGGGAGTAATGCTGTTAGCTAAGGATTTCATATAGTCTGAGGCCGAAACATAAACACCAGTTGTTTTTGCAAAAAGTCTTTGGACATAAGGTGCTTTCTGTTTCGCAAGTGGATTCAATCGATTTTGCCGAACACACTCTTCAGCTTCACGATATAATTCGTTGTAGCTCGTTACGCTCCAAATAGATACTTCAAATCCAAAGCTTTCTAGGCGCTTTTTCGCTGCCAGGACCTGTTGCATTATTGATCCGCTGCCCAACAAATGAACTTGAGATTTTTTTTCTGACTCAGTTGAGTAAAAATGATATGCCCCAGCTAGAATACCTTCTTGCGAAACCTTGTCTTTTGTCATTGGTGGCATGCGGTAATTTTCATTGTACGCCGTAATGTAGTAAAAAATATTTTCTTGCCGCTCGTACATGCGATAGATTCCTTCCCGGACTATCATCACCAGCTCATAAGCGAAAGACGGATCGTAACTCTTGAGGTTCGGATAGGTGTTTGCGACAACTTGCGAGTGCCCATCTTGATGCTGAATACCTTCACCATTTAATGTTGTCCGCCCAGCTGTACCTCCAATTAAGAATCCGCGGCAAAGCATATCGCCACAGGTCCAAATCATGTCACCAACTCGTTGAAAACCAAAAATTGAATAAAAAAAGTAGAAAGGAATCATCGGAAGTCCATGTATGGAATATGCAGTCCCTGCGGCAAGGAAGGACGCAAGCGCACCAATTTCGCATATTCCTTCTTGTAAGATTTGACCATCCTCTGCCTCTCTATAAGCAACGAGTGAATTTGCGTCCACAGGCGTATATTGCTGGCCTTGCAAAGAAAATATACCTGCAATTTTGAACAAAGCGTCTAAGCCAAAGGTTCGAGCCTCATCTGGAACGATTGGAACGATATATTTTTTAAGAGACTTTTCCCGAAGAAGGATCGTTAAAATACGTACTAGCACCATCGTGGTAGATTGAGGCCTTTTGTTTTTGCCTGATAGGAGTGATTCGAAGCTGGCAAGAGGGGGTGCTTTCAATTTAATGCAATCGGCATTTCTTTCAGGTATTCGCCCGCCAAGTTCGGCACGTCTAGCTTTTAAATATTTCACCTCCAGGCTATCGCTTCCTGGATGGTAGAATTTTGCCTTCCGAATGGAATCTTCATCTAGTGGGATCCCAAGATTTTTTGCGATAGTGAGTCGTTGGTCACCATCTAAGTTTTTCCTCTGATGGACTGTGTTACTGCCTTGCGCTCCAATCATGCCGTCCCCTTTTACGGTCTTTACTAGGATCACAGTCGGCTTTTCCTCACTGTGAATGGCCTTGTTGAACGCCGAAAATATTTTTATGTGATCTTGTCCTCCTCGCTTAATTTGTTTTAGCTCGTTGTCAGTTAGTGTATTCATCATATGTTCAAGCTTAGGATTTCCGTCTACCCAATGCTCTCTTTGCTGATTGCCCGGTAAAATCGAGTAGCGTTGATAGTCACCGTCGACACATTCCTCCATTCGGTTAGACAAAACACCCTCAGAGTCGGCATTTAGAAGTTTGTCCCAGCCACTCCCCCAGATAACTTTGATAACATTCCAGCCAGAGCCTAGAAAGGAGGATTCGAGTTCCTGAATTATTTTACCATTCCCTCTCACTGGGCCATCCAAGCGCTGAAGGTTGCAATTAACCACCAATATTAGGTTGTCGAGTCTCTCTCTAGATGCAATATTGATCGTACCTAGAACTTCAGGCTCATCTGTTTCGCCATCCCCGATGAAACACCATACCTTCCCGCCTAACTTAGGTTTTAGTCCTCGGTTTTCGAGATATTTTGTGAATCTAGCTTGGTAAATCGCTGTTGGAGTAGATAGACCCATTGAAGCATTTGCCACTTGCCAATAATCAGGCATGGATCTTGGGTGAGGGTATGAAGTTAGCCCTCCCCCTTTTTTTAACTCCCTTCTGAAGTTTGTTAATTGTTTTTCACTGAATATTCCTTCAATGAAAGAGCGAGCATAGACGCCAGGCGAAGTATGGGGCTGCGGGATTATGAGATCTCCGCCGTAGGATTTCGAGCGTTTTCGAAAGAAGTGGTTAAACCCTACCTCCATCATAGTCGCGGCGGACGCATAGGTTGCTATATGCCCGCCTACGCCTGAGCCCGAATCTTGCGCTTGCAAAATCATGGCCATTGCGTTCCATCGCAAAATATTCTCTATACGGATTTCTAATTCCAAATTTCCTGGATAGGTCGGTTGTGAGGATAGTGGAATTGAGTTTACATAAGGAGTGTTCAAAACTTTCTGCGGATTTATATCAGAGCGTTTAGCGTGCCAGTCCGACAAACTCGCCAGCAAATAGGATACCCCTCTCTCACCGTAGTTTTCAAAGATATTTTCTAGTGCCTCAAGCCATTCTTCCCTATCTTGTTCGATACCATCTGGTGGGTTTCGGTTATTCATATGATACTAGCTTGGACTGTTGCTGGTTTCTTTGATTTAGTATGAATTGATTGATTAGGAGTGTGTCCTCTACAACACAGCTTGCACTGTTTTCATAAATGTATTGAAGACTCGTTTTTTCAATTGCTTCGGATTTCTTTAGTAGGGATTTAAAGGTTCCTATTTCTCTCGGAGGAAGACCTAAGTTTGAATAGAATGCGATTAATAATTTAATCTCACTTAAGGTCAGCTTTTCAGCCAGAATTTCTGCTATGCCCTGAGAGAATTGATCCCAGGCGTATACCTTTGCGTAACAGTCTTCGATTTGTTCTTTAATATCAGTCGGGAGAACTACTGATTCGGACATATTCACGATACTCGAATAGGTACGAATAATCTTTTTAGTTTGATTTACAACGACTGTTTCGAATTTTGCTCCGATATTTGTTAATTCAAGTAAGCGATTGGCGTCTCGAAAGGGTTCATCGGGGCTAGCGCTGGGCGAGGCTAAAAGCAGATATGTAGAATATAACCATGGGTTAATTTTCATTAGAAGCTTTCAATTAATTCTTATAGTTGTTGAATATACTACTTAGACAAAACTATCTACAAGGCCCGTTTGTTTCCAAATTAAGGTAAAGATTTTCTCGTTGAATTTTTGGGGACTTACTTTTGTAGTTTTTGACAGCATATGGTCTGAGATTCCCAGCCAAGCGTAATAAGAAAGCAATTAGCTATCTCAGAAGAGAAACGTTCTCTTCCGCGATCCACGAAAGGCTATAGGGAGCTAATTTAGGTTTAACCCTGAAATTTGCGACTTTCAGTTGACTGAGAAACGTTACGGTGACAACATGCTGCCAGAGTTGACAACCTTCGGATATAAAAGCGTGCACGTCTCGAAGCGAGTGCTATTTTTAGATATAGTTCTATCCATTTTCCGACTAAATGGCTTACTCATCGCGGAAGGTGATGCGATGACTGAGAAGCTTGGACTTACGCATGCCAGATGGAAAGTGATTGGCGCGGTAGCTCTATCTCGAAATGGGTTGACTGTTCCTGGAATAGCTCGAGTGCTGGGCCAATCTCGTCAAGCGGTTCAAAGAATAACCGATGTCATGGTCACAGATAAATTACTCGAGTACTGCAATAACCCAAACCACAAGCGTTCCGTCTTAGTTCTGCTTAGTGAGCATGGCAAAGAGGTTTATAATACGTTAAGAGAGGTCCAAGATCCTTGGGCTATCGACGCTACAGATGACATACCGACCGAGGAATTGGAGGTTGCATTGCGCCTAGTCCAAAGGTTGATCAAGAAGTTTAACTAACTTACTGTCAGTTCATGAATGAGTATATCTAGCTCTGCCCTGCCTAAACGCCTATATAAAGCACATCAAGTCGCATTGCTTGAGAGATTGGCAGTAGAAAAGTTGAAAATAACTAGTTATGAATTAATGAAACTGGCCGGAGGCTCCGTTTTTAGGACGATCAAGAGCTATTATCCACAAGCAACTAATCTACTCGTTTTGGCCGGAGGCGGGAACAATGCAGGCGATGGCTTCGTCGTTGCTGCCTTGGCAAAATTGTCGGGTATGAGTGCGGAAGTTTTTCAGCTTTGCGAGGCCGAAAAGCTGGAAGGCGATGCTAAATTAGCTTTCGGCTATGCTAAATCTTCGAAGGTAAGCCTGCGTTTTTTAGACAAAGTCAACGATATTGAAAAATTTTGTAATACGAAGACCGTAATCGTTGATGCGTTGTTAGGAACCGGTATTAATAGGCCGGTAAACGATAGTTACAAAAAAGTAATTTTAGCAATTAATCATCTTGGCCGACCGGTTGTATCTGTAGACCTTCCCTCGGGTTTGAACGTCGATACAGGAAAAGCGATGGGTTTAGCTGTAAGGGCACACGTTACTGTTACTTTTGCCGGATTAAAGCAAGGGCTCCTTACCGGCGATGGGAAAGAATTTGCGGGTGAAATTGTCTTCGACAACTTGGATATTCCAGATTTTATCTTTACTTCCGAAGGAGCCCCTGAGCCTTCGTCTGAAAGAATAGACATCAACTATGTAACCCCTAGTTGTCTTGGGCGAAGGAAGAAATCTTCTCATAAGGGCGACCATGGACACGTAATTGTATTGGGAGGCGACCTAGCTTTTGGTGGGGCTGGGATTATGGCCGCGGAGGCGGCTATGCGCTCTGGAGCGGGGCTAGTAACATTAGTATCTCGAAGTGAGCATAGGTCAGCGGCTTTAGCGAGGTGTCCAGAGTTGATGGTAGTCGGTACTGAGGACGAAAACTTTGACTTAGGGGGAGTTTTAAAAAAGGCGAGTGCTATTGCTATTGGTCCTGGGCTGGGAACAGGCAAGTGGGGTCAAGGAATTCTGTCAGAGGTATTAGATCTAAATCTTACCTATAAGACGCCGCTTCTTATTGATGCGGACGCGTTAAATTTGCTCTCCGAAAGAAAAGATTTAATTGGCAATGTAAAAGCGGGCAATTGGGTTCTAACCCCGCACCCGGGGGAAGCAGCGAGGCTTTTGAAGAGCACTAAAGAGCGCGTTCAAGCAGACAGGTTCAACGCAGTAAAAGAGCTTGCGGAAATGTGGGGTGGGGCGTGTCTTCTGAAGGGCAGCGGGAGTCTCACATGCAGCAACGAGCCGGCGAAGACTATTTATCTCTGCTCTGAGGGGAATGCTGGTATGGCTTCCGGCGGTATGGGAGATGTCCTTAGTGGAATAATCGCGAGTTTGATAGCGCAGGGCTTGACACTAAGTGACGCACTCAATTGTGGAATCTGTATACACGGACAAGCTGGTGATTTAGCCAGTGTTGTTTTAGGGGAGAGGGGGTTGCTGGCCACTGACCTTTTCTCTTATCTAAGACCATTGTTGAACCCTTTGTAATTAGAGGCATTTAGGAATGTCAGATTTGCAATTGTTCTTGCGAGACGAAGCCCATACTCTAGCATTTGGAGAGTTGTTAGCTCTTGCGATGTGTATAAACGAATCAATTCCTATTAAGTCTGATTATTTGATAAAGCCCG
>ERZ802830.1575-NODE-1575-length-21613-cov-12.08_pt1 | contig 21613 bp, 23 predicted proteins | sample MGYA00345654_ERZ802830 | MGnify/ENA primary metagenome ERZ802830 (study PRJEB30503, sample SAMEA104212375) | marine metagenome | biome: Westerlies Biome; feature: [SRF] surface water layer (ENVO:00010504) within the epipelagic zone...; material: water...
AGAGAATATGGTGGATCAAAAAGCTATGAAACTTCAATAGGCGGAGTTAGAAAAATATTACAAGCATTAAAATCAAAAGATGCTATCTGCTTTGCAGCTGATCAGGTTCCACAAAGAGGACTTGGTAAATATATAAAACTGTATAATAGAGATGCTTACACAACAACATTAGTTCAATCCCTCGCAGTAAAGACTGGGGCCCCAGTACTATATACATATATCAATTCAAATAAGGATGGATTTTTATATGTATCTGTAAAACAATGTGATAATAATATATATGATGATAGTAAGCACCAACTATTACTTAATAAAGACATCGAAAAAATTATTAATGTACGCCCTATAGACTATAGTTGGGAATACAAGAGATTTAAAAAACATAGACCTCCAGATATAGATCCTTATAGATCTATTTAGCCCAAAACATAGGTGTAAGTATAACTAATAGTGTAAATATTTCTAATCTACCTAAAAGCATTGCGAAGGCCAAAACTCCTTTTGAAAAAGCATTTATATTTGCATAGTTATCAGATACCAATCCAAGACCAGGACCAAGATTATTTAGGCATGCTCCAACAGCTGAAAAGGCAGACTCTAAATCTAGACCAGATACCAATATTGCAAGTAAAAGAATAACAAATGAAATTACGTATATTGAGAAAAAGCCCCAAACCGATGTAGCAACATCATCTCCAACACTTTTTGTTCCAATTTTTAAGGATATAACAGAATTAGGATGAATAATTTTCATTATATTTTTATATGCGTGATTAAGCATGATCATAATTCTCCATGATTTAACACCGCCACCAACTGAACCAGAGCATGCCCCCACAAAGGCTCCTATTAAAAGCAGAAATGACATCGAAAAAGGCCAATCAGAGGAATCGCTTATTGAAAACCCAGTGGTTGTTACCATGGAAACTGTATGAAATATTATTTCTCTTAGTGATGGCGAGTTATCACTCTCAACAAAAAACCCTATAAGAACTGCTATCAGAAGTGTGGCAAGCAAAAAAGACATAAAAAATCTAAATTCTGGATCAAAAGCATATTTGAGAGGCTTTTTCTTATATATCGCAAAATAATGAAGAGCAAAGCTAAAAGCAGACAAGAGCATAAAACAGATACATATTAACTCTATTGAGATACTGTTAAAAAAACCTATACTTTCATCATGTGTAGAGAAACCACCTATAGCAACTGTAGACATTGCATGAGATATTGCATCAAAGGCATTCATGCCACTTAAATAATACAGCACGCCACACATAGCTGTTAATCCAAAGTATATTAACCATAAAGCCTGAGCTGTTTCTTTTATTCTTGGGGTTAGTCTCTGTTCGCCCATAGCACCTGGAACTTCAGTCTTATAAATTTGACCACCCCCAATACCAAGAAGTGGCATTACAGCTATTGCTAAAACTATCAACCCCATGCCTCCCATCCATTGCAAAAGTTGCCTATAAAATAATAGTGACTCAGGGAGACCATCTAAACTTGAAATGACAGTAGCTCCGGTGGTTGTAATTCCTGACATCGATTCAAATACTGAATCAATCAAACTCATCCCACTTAAATAAAATGGAACGGATCCAGTTAATGAAAGAACAATCCAAAACATAACTATAATTACAAAACCATCTTTTTGAGAGAGGTCATTTTTTATATTTCTAGTGAAGAACAGTCCAATCAAGCCAAGTAAAGATATGGATATCAAGGTCTTCAAAAATATAGGCAAAGCACCATCATCAAAGATTATTGAGATAACTATTGGAAATATAAAAGAAAAGCTAAATAACAGGACCAATATGCTAAATAGATTTATTATTGATTTAGGGTTCATTAACTTTTTCTAAACAATACCTCAACCTCAGACATCATATCTTTATTAGCAAGAAATATTATTAAATGATCATTTATGCAAAGATCAACATCCGACTCTGGCATTAACAGTTCACCATGTCTTATAACCGCACCAATTGATGAACCTTCTGGTAATGGTATCTCTTTAAGAGACTTGCCAAAGAGGTTAGAAGTATATTCGTTTGCATGAACTATACCCTCAATAGCTTCTGCACCTGTATCCATCTTTAAAAGTACGTCCTGAGCAACATCGCTATCTCTTAAGTCTTGTAAAACAGAAGAAACAGTTAGTCTATATGGAGCTATATAAATATCTATAAATCCAGGAACTAATCCCAAATATGATGGATTATTCAGAATTATCATCGTTCTTTTTGCTCCCATCTTTTTTGCTAACAATGATGACATTAGATTAGTCTCATCATCGTCTGTAAGCGCACAAAAAATATCAATATTTTCTATACTTTCGCTTTTAAGTAGATCTTCATCTGTTGCAGAGCCATGAAGCACAATAGTTTTTTCTAACTTTTTTGAAAGGTTAGAGCATCTTTGTTTATTAGAATCAATAAGCTTTGTTTTATAGTTGCTCTCTAATTCCTTTGCTAAAGAAAACCCTATTTTCCCCCCACCAATAATCATTACTCTAGAGTAGGAATCTTTTTTATCTCTAAATTCATTAACAATTTGATCAATGTTCGCTTCAGATGAAATGAAATACACCTCATCATTTTCTTTTATCAAGGTGTCTCCTGAAGGAATAAATGGCTTACCCTTTCTATATATTGATGCTACAAAGGCATTAGTATCTGGCATATCTTCTTTTAGCTCTTTAAGCTCTCTTCCTACAAGCTTGCCCTTTTTCTTTGCTTTAACACTAACTAAATTTACATTTCCATCTGCAAATTTCTCAATTTGTTCTGTACCAGGATGAATAATGAGCTCTTTGAGATGATTCATAACCTCTTTTTCTGGGCTTATGATCATATCAATGACATTTTCCCCAAATATATCTAAATCATTTGCATAAGAACCTTCTGAGAGCCGACAAATAGTTTTTTTAACATTAAATTGTTTTTTTGCAACCTGACAAGCAATTATATTTACCTCATCGTTAGATGTTACAGCTATAACAGTAGTAGCTTCGTCAGCACCAGTTTTTTTAATTGAGATAGGATGAGCGGCGTGACCCTCAATAGTCATAATATCTAATTTTTCTTCTAAGGCGGATAACGCTGTCTTGTCTTGATCCACAATGGCAACATCATAGTTATTATTAACTAATGCTCTTGCAAGACTGCCCCCAACTCGACCAGCACCTAAGATTAGTACTTTCATATTGTGTAAATTAAACCTCTTTTTCAATAATTAAAAGAGTTAAATGAAAAATAAATTTTATTCAAAAAAAGATTGATAAGAATTAAAAGCATCTAAAGAGGATATAATATTCTTATTTGGGAATTGTAAGTAAGTGATTACTATTACGTAATCATATGTATTAAAGTAAATACCAGAGCTATCTATCCTATTAAAACTTCCAGCAGCTCCACTGCTTTTCTCATTAACAATTGATATTTCATGTATCTTTATTCTATTTTCTTTAAAGATAAAGCTTAGGCCTGGCCACTCAAAATAGGCCTTAAATTTGTTAATTATATTAGTTGCAGAATCCTTAAAGTCTGTTAGTGACTCAGCCTTTAAAATTTTATTGCAATAAGAGGCTTGCGAATGATCTTGCTCTATAGGATTCATCAATCCCTCTTTTAAACTAACTAAAACTTTTAGTATATTTTCTATTGCGAGATCAGTTAACCTTTCTTCTAACAAAACCTTATTATCGTCTTTATTTATTTTCATTGACTTGCTTAAAATAATCGGCCCCTCATCAAGCCCACTTGTCATTTGCATAAATGACACCCCAGTCTGATCGTCCCCATTAATAAGTGAAGATTGAATCGGAGAAGCACCACGATATAAAGGCAATAAAGAAAAATGAACATTTACAGGCATGATTTTTGGAAGTCTTAATAACCATTCTGGTAACAATTTGCCATATGCAGCAACAATAAGGAAATCTATGTTTAAAGATGAAACCTCATCTCTAAAGCCCTTATCATTTAATGAAATAGGTTTTAATAGCTTTAAATTATGACCATTTGCTACTTTTGCAACCTCAGAATGTAATAATTCATTCCCCCTTTTGCCTCTTTTATCAGGCTTAGTTAAGACACCTTTTATGTTTGTGTCATCGACTCCAACAAGGTATTTCAGTATTCTTGAGGCACTTTTGGGAGATCCTGCAAATAATATGTTCATAAATTTATAACTTCTTCTATTTTCGCTTAAAATCTTTTAAAAGTTTACTTCTTATTCTATCCCTTTTTAGCGCACTAACATAATCAACCATTAATTTACCCTCCAAATGATCAATTTCATGCTGAATACATACAGTAAGCAGGCCTTCTGGTTCTTCATTATGCTCGTTACCATTGATATCTTGCCACTTTAGTTCAATTTTATCAGGTCTTGAAATAGTTTCATTAAAACCAGGAATTGAGAGACATCCTTCCTCAAATTCAAATAAATTGTGATTTTGTAAGACTTTATATGAAGGATTAACAAAGATACGTGGCTCATTTCTATCATCCGATAAATCCATAACCACTAATCTGACATGTTGATCTACCTGTGTCGCTGCCAAGCCAATGCCATTTGCATCATACATAGTAAGCAACATATCATCAGCTAAACTTTGTAGACTTTTGTCGAATTTTAATACCTTCTCTGCAACTTTTCTAAGACGCGGATCCGGAAATATCAAAATTTTTAATTTTTTAGCCATATTTGTTATTTTTTCATTATAATTGCGTGATTATAAGCTAGTTAATTATTTAAGAGTAAAAAAATGTCAAACGAAACAACACAAGTAGCCATAATTATGGGGTCTGACTCGGATTTGCCCATTGTAGAGGCAATTTTTCCAATTTTGGACTCATTTGAGGTCAAATATACAAAAAATGTTATGTCAGCTCACAGAACTCCTCATGATGTAATGGATTTAATAAAAAACTCAGAAAACAACGGATGTAAGGTATTTATTGCTGCCGCAGGCATGGCAGCACATTTAGCAGGCGCAGTTGCAGCTCATTCAACTAAGCCAGTAATAGGTATACCAATTGAGTCCGGAGGCATGGGCGGAATAGACGCTTTATTATCTACCGCAATGATGCCACCTGGTGTTCCTGTTGCTACAGTTGCTGTTGGTAAAAGCGGGGCGAAAAATAGTGCAATATTGGCCGTTCAGATATTAGCAACTTCTGATGAAAATCTTGCAGATAAGCTAGTTGAATATAAAGAAAATATGAGAGCTGAAGTTTTAGAAAAAGATAAAAAACTTAACTCATAATTGAATAAAGCTCCATTAGATACAAGCTCGTCTATTGACTGGCTCAATTCAGGAAAAATTCTTGTTCACCCCACAGAATCTATATGGGGGCTTGGCTGTGATGCTTTCAATAAAACGGCAGTTAACAACATATTTAAATTAAAAAAAAGGGATAAAAAAAAGAAGTTTATCTTGCTTGCAAGTTCGATCGATTCAGTAGAGAAAAACTTATGTTATTTATCTAAAACAGATAAAGAATATTTATCAGATTATTGGCCCGGACCTTATACATTTCTTATAAAGTACAAAGAAAATATACCCAACCATCTTAAAAATGATACCAATAAATTAGCAATAAGAGTAAGTAATCACTTACCTTTAAAAGCATTATTTAAAACATTTAATGGTTTCATAGTTTCTACTTCAGCAAATATTTCAGGTAAGAAAAACATCAATGATGCTCACAATATTATTGATTTTTTTGAATATGATGATTTGGCATACTATGATGAAAGTCTTGGAGAAAATAATAGCGCCTCAAAGATTATTGATTTAGAGTCAAAAGCTATTATTCGAGCATAATAAATGATTCAAGATTTAGAAAAAAATTTTAGAGATATACAGGTCTACATAATTGACAAATTTTCAGATTTTGAAGATTCAAATGTTGTAGAAGTATCTCGGGATGAATGGACGAGACCTGAAGGGGGTGGGGGCATAACACAAGTTATTGCAAACGGAAATTTTTTTGATAACTGCGCTATAAATTTTTCTTCAATATATGGTAAAGACTTACCAAAAGCAGCTCTTGCAAAAACACTTAGTAAAAAGGCAGAATACGGATATCGCGCTATGGGGATTTCAGTAATCTCACATCCTAAAAACCCCCATATACCTACAAGCCACATGAATGTAAGAATTTTTGCTATTTTAGATCAAAATCATGATATAGCTGATTGGTGGATAGGCGGAGGTTATGATTTAACACCATTTTTACCATATGAAGAGGATATTATTCATTGGCATTCAAGCGCAAAGAGGGTTTTAGAACCATTTGGAAGGAATTTTTATGAAGATTTTTCAAATAACTGTAATAAATACTTTGAAATTCCCCATAGAAATGAAAGAAGAGGCGTTGGAGGCATCTTTTTTGATAACTTAACAGACTTTTCAACTATTAATGAAAGTATGAAGTTTCTTCAAAACATTTCTGAATGTTATGTTGAGTCATATTCAGACATAATAAATAAAAGAAAAGATAATAAATACAATGACACTCAGAAAGAATTTCAATTATTCCGAAGAGGCAGATACGCAGAATTTAATTTAATATACGATAGAGGAACATCATTTGGTCTTCAATCTAATGGAAGAATTGAATCGATTCTTGCCTCCTTGCCTGCTGATGTAAAATGGTCATATAAAAAATCTCCAGAATATGATCTTCTTCATGAAAACTTAATAAGTTATATCAACAAGGACTGGAATGTCTAAAAAATACAAACTAGGAGTGGTTGGAAATCCAATTGAACATTCTTTATCACCTTTTATACATTCTAGATTTGCAAGGAGTGAAGGTATAAATTTAGAATATTTGCCATATAAAGTTTCAGAATCTGATTTTGTTAACTTTATAAAAGAGTTTTTTGAAGATCCTCTCTCCAGAGGACTGAATATAACCCTTCCTTTTAAAAAAAGAGCTGCTGACATTGAAGGCGCGATATCAAACGAAGCAAAGTTTATAAATGCAGTTAATACAGTTGTTAAAGAGAAAGAAAAAATGTCACTCTTTTCAACAGATGGCGTGGGTTTTATATCTGATATAAGTGCTAACAAAAAATTTAACCTTAAAGAAACCAGCGTTCTTTTTATCGGAGCTGGAGCTGCTGCTGAAAGTATTCTGTATAAAGTAGCAAGAGAAGAAGTTTCAAAAATTTCCATTATGAATAGAACTGAAGCGAATGCTGAGCGGCTAGTAAGAAAGTTTTCTAATATGACTCACATAGACTCATTTCAAAACTCAAAAGATTCATATGATCTCATAATAAATTGTTCATCTGCTGGTCTTACTGGAGAATTTGATCTTAGCGATAAGATTTCAATTCAAAAAGATACATATTTTTATGATTTAAATTATTCTCTAGTGGATACACCTTTTTGCATATGGGCTAGAACCCAGTCGGATAATGTCTATGACGGAATGGGGATGCTTGTTCACCAGGCCGCTCACTCATTTAATAAATGGTTTAATGTTTTCCCAGATGTAAACCCTGTACTAAAAGATCTTGAGAAAATGAGAGAATGAAAAGGTTTGTTCAGTTTATTGCTGGTGCTATATGCCCAACATGTAAAGAGAAGGATACTATAGCAATCAATCCTGATGACGATGAGATTTATTGTGTGAAATGTGATTACACAGAAAAGAGACCAATCGAAAAAAAGTCTTCTGATGTTGAAGAAATTAATGTAATTAATTTAGAAGATTTTAAGAAGAACAGGGATAAAAATTGATAGAAATTATAATCACAAACATATATCATACATTTCGAAAAAAAAGCTTTTTTTACTTTGTTGTATTTATATAAATAGCTTATAATACACTATAAGCATTTTTTATTATTAAGACACACTTACATTAGGGCAATGATGTTTTTTAGATTTTTTAAAAATTTGAGTAAAAGTTTAACTCTTTTATTTATATTCGTAGCAACACCATCTTTAAACGCAGATTGGTTTGCTTTAAATATGACAAGAGGAACAACAGAAATAAGCAATGAGGTTTTCGAGCTTCATATGCTAATTTTTTGGATATGTGTGGTAATAGGGTTGCTTGTATTTAGCGTGATGTTCTACTCAATGTGGGCTCATACTAAGAAAAAAAATCCAGTACCTGCAACTTTTCATGAAAATCATAAGCTGGAGATTGCCTGGACTATTATTCCCTTTCTTATTCTTATTGCTATGGCTGTTCCAGCATCAAAAACATTAGTTAAGATCTATGACGATGAGGCTGGTGATATCAATATTCAAGTAACAGGATACCAATGGAAGTGGCAATATAGATACTTAGAAGATGATGTAAGCTTTTTTGCAAATTTATCAACAGATCTTGATGAAATATATAATCTTGTTCCAAAAGGTGAAAACTATCTTCAGGAAGTTGACGAGATGGTTGTAATACCAGTCGGTAAAAAAGTTAGATTTCTAATTACAGCAAATGATGTTATCCATTCTTGGTGGATGCCAGCCTTTGCAATAAAGCAAGATGCCATCCCAGGATTTGTAAACACAGCATGGACGGTAGTAGATAATCCTGGCATATATAGAGGAAAGTGTACTGAGCTATGTGGTAAAAATCATGGCTTTATGCCCATTGTTGTAAAGGTTGTTGAACAAGACGAATATGATGAATGGGTGTTTAATAAAAGACAAGAAGCAATCAAGCTTGCTGAATTAACTACTAAAGATTGGAGCACTGCCGAGTTAATGGAAAGAGGCCAAACCGTATATGAGGTTAATTGTGTGGCTTGTCACCAAACAGAAGGACAGGGCATCTCTGGTATTTTCCCTGCACTAGCTGGAAGTGAAATAGCTCTATATGAAAAAGATAGACACATAGAAATATTAATGGAAGGAGTTCAAGGGGCTGCTATGAACTCATTTGATTATTTGTCTGAAGTTGAACTAGCAGCAGTAATTACATATTCAAGGCAAGCATGGGGAAATGCTGAAGCTGGTGATGGCGAAATCGTCATTCCAAAAGATATAGTAGATTACAAAGAACCAAAGATATAATAGGAATATATTATGAGCGCAGTAATAGAAAATCATCATGACGAGCACCACCACGGTCCTGCCGCAGGTATAACCAGGTGGCTTTTTACAACAAACCATAAAGATATAGGAACTCTATATCTATGGTTTAGTTTTGCTATGTTCTTGATTGGCGGGGCTATGGCAATGATCATTAGGGCTGAGCTTTTTCAACCTGGAATGCAAATAGTAGAACCTGAATTTTATAATCAAATGATAACCCTTCACGGTCTTATAATGATATTTGGCGGAGTAATGCCTGCCTTTGTTGGTCTTGCAAATTGGCTAGTACCAATGCAAATTGGCGCGCCAGACATGGCCTTACCAAGGATGAACAATTTAAGTTTTTGGATATTGCCATTTGCTTTCTTCATTTTGCTCTCTTCGCTATTTATGGAAGGTGGTGCACCTAATTTTGGATGGACTTTCTATGCTCCTCTCTCCACAACATATGCCCCACCAAGTGTTACATTCTTTATTTTCTCAGTTCACATTATGGGTGCTTCATCAATCATGGGTGCTATAAATGTCGTAGTGACAATAATGAATATGAGGGCGCCTGGTGTTGGATTAATGAAAATGCCATTGTTTGTGTGGTCTTGGTTAATAACAGCTTATTTATTAATTGCAGTTATGCCAGTTCTTGCCGGTGCGGTAACAATGATGCTGATGGACATTCATTTTGGTACAAGCTTCTTTAACGCAGCCGGTGGCGGAGATCCAGTTTTATTTCAACATATTTTTTGGTTTTTTGGACATCCAGAAGTTTACATTATGATTTTGCCTGCCTTTGGTATTGTTTCTCACATTATTGAGACATTCTCTAGAAAACAATTATTTGGATACTCTTCAATGGTTTGGGCCATGCTTTCAATTGCAATTTTGTCCTTCGTAGTTTGGGCACACCATATGTTTACTGTTGGATTGCCACTAGCAGCAGAAATATTCTTTATGTGGGCAACAATGCTAATTGCAGTTCCAACAGGAGTGAAAGTTTTCAACTGGGTGGCAACAATGTTTAGAGGGTCTATAACATTTGAAACCCCTATGTTGTTTGCCATAGCTTTTGTAGTTTTATTTACAATTGGTGGATTATCAGGACTGATGCTAGCGATTGTGCCTGCAGACTTCCAATATCATGATACTTATTTTGTTGTTGCACATTTTCATTATGTTTTAGTGCCTGGTGCTATTTTTTCTATCATGGCAGCTGTTTACTATTGGATACCGAAATGGACAGGCAATATGTATGATGAAAGACTTGGAAAACTCCATTTCTGGTTATCATTTATAGGCGTTAATGTGACTTTCTTCCCACAACATTTCATTGGACTTGCTGGAATGCCCAGAAGATATCCAGACTATGCCCTTCAGTTTGCAGACTGGAACATGGTTTCAAGTGTTGGGGCTTTCTTGTTTGGATTTTCACAATTATTATTTTTATTCATAGTACTTAAAACCGTAATGGGCGGTAAGAAAGCTACTGATCAAGTATGGGAAGGTGCTAGAGGACTCGAATGGTCTGTTGCATCACCTGCTCCATATCATACATTTTCTACTCCACCAAAGATTGACTAATGAATAAGGGCGCTAAGAAAACATTAAGAAAACTTATTATTGCGGTTCCTTTAATGTTTGCCTTTGGATTTGCTTTAGTACCTTTATATGATGTTTTTTGTGAAGTTACAGGTTTAAATGGAAAGGTATTTCAATCTGAAAATAATGATAGTTTAGTAATAGATGATGGAAGATCAATTGCCCTGCAATTCATTTCCACCAATAATGAAAACATGCCTTGGACATTCAAACCTTCAGAACAAGTCATGAAAATAAAAACTGGAAAGTATCACACAGCAACTTTTTATGTAAAAAATACCACTAACAAAAGAATGGTTGCCCAAGCAGTACCAAGTGTTGCTCCTTCTAATGCAGCAGCCCATTTAAAAAAATTAGAGTGTTTTTGCTTTGAGCAACAAGAGCTTATGCCAGGGGAAGAAGCATATCTACCAGTTAAATTGTTAGTTTCAAATGAACTTCCATCTAACATTAAAAATATAATTTTGTCATATACAATTTTTGATATTACTGATTATGATGAAGAAATTTTATCTCATCATGACATGGATATGGGCAACTAGAATGAGTGGCGGAAGTTATTACGTTCCAGATCAAAGTAGGTTTCCTATCTTTATGGCATTCTCTTTATTTGTTCTTGTTATGGGTGCTTCAAGCACTATTAATAATTTAGATGATCCAACAAGCAACTCTGTATACATATTATATTTTGGTTTTGCATGTCTATTTACTACTTTGTTTTTCTGGTTTCGTCAGGTAATTAAAGAGCATCTCGCAGGACTAGATTCTAATCAATTAAAACAGTCCTATGTATATGGAATGGCATGGTTTATATTTTCAGAAGTAATGTTTTTTGCTGCCTTCTTTGGAGCACTCTTTTATGTAAGAACCCTTGCAGTTCCATGGTTAGCTGGAGAAGGTGAGAAAGGAATTGGAATTGCTGCCGTTGAAATGTGGCAGGGTTTTGAATCTACTTGGCCAGTTATAGTTACCCCTGACCAAGGAGATGGCTATGTTCTGGCTAAGAAAAGTATGGCTTGGCCTGGTTGGGACCATGCTTTAGAGTGGTTACCACTTTGGAATACCATTGTACTTTTAAGTTCTAGTGTTACTGTTCACTTTGCACATCTTGGTCTAAAGGACGGCAATAGAAAGAAATTTAATAGGTTCTTAGGAATCACAGTTACTCTTGCATTAATCTTTGTAGGCTTACAAGCTGCTGAATATTATGAAGCATATGCCTATTACGGATTAACTTTGAATTCAGGAATATATGGCTCAACATTCTTTATGCTTACCGGCTTCCACGGATTCCATGTATTGATGGGAGGCATTATGTTGGCAATAATGTTGGCAAGATCTGTTTTTGCTGGACATTTTGAAGAGCATGACCATTTTGGATTCGAAGCTGCATCATGGTATTGGCACTTCGTTGATGTTGTATGGGTAATGTTGTTTTTGTTTGTTTATATACTTTAATTAGGATTCGTCCCAGGGGACACTGTTTCCAAGCTCTCCTGTATAAAGACCAATTGTTACTAAAGCGATTAAAACAGCTGCAAAAAATACTCTTAGACCAAGAAGATATACGGTTCTTTTTCTGCCAGTATCTCCTTTATCAATCAAGAGAAAAAATAGACTGCCTGCAAGAGAAAGCAGCAATAAAGGTAATACGATATAAATAAGTGTTGTAATCATAGTTGAATTTTAAAACAGATATACTTTAATAGATATGAAAAGAAATAAATTTAAACCTGGCAAAAGGATTACAGTTTTTTTTGTTTTTTTTGCATCTTTGTTTTTCTTTTTGGGGCTCTGGCAAATTGAAAGAGGACAAGCTAAGAAAATTATTATAGAAGAATTTAATAACAACCTTACAAAAAAACCATCATATTTAGAAATTGATTCAAAAAAATGGGATAGAGTTTTTGTCGAAGGAAAGTGGGATAGTTCCAAACAAATTCTAATCGATAATGTTATTCATAGAGGCATCTCAGGTTTTAAGGTTTTAACTCCCCTCAAGATAAAAAATTCAGAGAAAACAATACTGGTTGATAGAGGATGGATAAAAAGGGAAAGATCTAGAGAGACCATCCCTGATATAAAGGTTCCAGAAGACACAGTCATGGTTAGTGGAATATTAGAATCGCCGGAGCTTGGCTTAGTCTTATCAGAAGATCTAGTAACAAAGACGTGGCCAAAAATTTCCCAGACGAAGAATCCCGACATACTTTTGAAAGAATATGATGAGACTATGTATAAATTATTACTAATGGCAGACCCATTGCTTAAAAATAGTCTAGAATATATTAAAATTGTTCCCACGAATATGATGCCATCAAAGCATTTTGGCTATGCAGCTCAATGGTTTTCTATGTTTCTAGTGCTATGTTTAATGTTTATTTGGTATGGATATAAAAAAAATGAAAAGTAAGTTCTTTTTAGCATCAATTTTATTAACACCTATCTTGGTTGTAGTTTTCTCTACTTTGTATTTCACAACAGGAATGTCACCCGAAGGTACTAAAAATAATGGAGAGTTTTTCAAAAGCTATTTTAATTTTAATCAATTTAAAGATAGCAAAGGAGAACAAGATTTAATAAATTTTGATGATGGGAAATGGGTTCTTTCTGTATATGTTACTGACATTGAAAAAAGTACAGAGTCAATTTATTTAATGCGACAACTTAACGTCGCCTTGAATAGAGATATCAATAAACTTAAGAGAGTGGTCTTTTATTCCAATAAGTTACTAGAAGATGATTTAAGTATTATTATGGCTCAATATCCAAGACAGACACTAATCGAAGACAAAAATGGTGTCTTACTAAACGTTTTACAAAAAAATTCTAAAACCAATTTGAATGAAGAGAATCCGATTTTTGTAATAGATCCATATGGCAGGGCGGTTATGTATTTTAATACCGACACCGATCCAAAATTAATTCTTAAAGACTTAAAGGTGCTTATTTAATGAACTATATTAGAAACTTATCATTTATTGGAATCTGCATGGCTTTTGTAGTCATAGCCCTAGGAGCATGGACAAGACTTGTTGATGCTGGTTTGGGTTGTCCAGACTGGCCAGGATGTTATGGCTTTGTTTTCTGGCCAAATGATGAAGTTGAAATAGCTTTAGCTGAAAGCAGATTCCCAATGTTTCCTTATGACATTAATAAAGCAATACCAGAGCAAGTTCATAGACTTTTTGCTGCAGCGCTTGGCATAGTTGCAATCTTATTAGTGTATCTTTCATTTAGCAGAACAGATGATAAATCAATTAAAAGATGGTCATTATTTCTCTTAATTTTAATATGTTGCCAAGGGCTGTTCGGATATTTAACTGTAAGCCTTAACCTTCTTCCTATCATAGTAACAACCCACCTTTTTGGTGGATTTGCAACCCTTACGCTCTTCTATTTTATTTTCTTAAAATCAAGAAATTTTGAGATATTTAATCAAATAAATATTTCAAATCTCAAATTTATATCTGCAATTACCATTGTAGTTTTAATTTTTCAAATCTTTTTAGGAGTTTGGACAAGCACCAACTATGCCTCGTTAGCATGTGCAGACTTTCCAACATGTCAGGGCACTTATTTGCCTGAAATGGATTTCAAAAATGGTTTTAATCTTAACCAAGAAGTTGGACCTAATTATTTGTATGGGTTGTTAGATAATCCTGCAAGAGTTGCAATTCATTATACTCACAGAGTTTCTGCAATATTAGTGACCTTAATATTTTTGATACTTATGTCAAGATTATGGTTCTCAGATGCAGCGCCACTAGCTTCAACATTGGGTATATTGCTATTAACACAAATCACATTAGGAATAATAAATGTTGTTTATGTGTTGCCGCTTTACGTTGCAATATCACATAATCTAGTTGCAGCATGTCTTCTGCTAGCAACCTTTACAGTCAATTATTTGGCTTGGAAAAAGTGACACTTTTAAGAAGTTACTATGAGCTATGTAAACCAAATGTAGTTTACATGATGCTCATATGTGCTTTTGTTGGGATGCTTTTAGCAGAAGAATCTGTAAGCTCATTCGGATACTTATTTGTTTCATTAACAGGCATAGCATTTTGTGCTGCATCAGCTGCGGCAGTAAATCAAGTAATTGATAGAAATACAGACGCCTCTATGACAAGAACAGATCAAAGGCCTCTTCCCCAAGGAGAGCTATCTCCAACACACGCTTCATTATTCGCATTAATTATAGGTATTTTAGGAGCCCTAATTTTATATCTATATGTGAACACCCTTACAATGATTCTGACTTTGTCCTCTTTGGTTGGGTATGCCTTTATATATACGATTTATTTAAAAAGAGCTACTCCTCAAAACATCGTAATTGGTGGCTTAGCTGGAGCAGCACCCCCTTTGCTTGGTTGGTCATCTATAACAAATACCATAGATCCATATGCTTTATTATTAGTGTTAATAATCTTCGTATGGACGCCACCTCATTTTTGGGCACTAGCAATATATCGAAAGGATGAATATGCGAAAGAGTCTATACCCATGTTACCGGTAACTCATGGAGTAGCCTTCACCAAGCTACAAATAGTTTTATATACGATTATTCTATTTATAGTCAGTGTGCTTCCCTATGTAGTTCTGATGTCAGGTGAAATATATCTATTCTCTGCACTAATTCTTAGCACTATTTTTCTATACTATTCTATTAATCTTTATTTCAGCAATGATGACAAAGATGCTATGAGGACTTTTCAGTTTTCAATTTACTATATCTTTTTAATATTTCTTGCTTTATTAATCGATCATTTTTTAATTTCAAGCTAATGACGATAAAGAGAAATATTTTACTAATTGCATTATTTATATTTGTGGTTTTAACACTGTTTATTAACAAATTAACTAAACCAAGAGTGCTGAGTGCAAATGAGCTTTTAATCAACGGCTTGTTCTTATTTGAAAATCCTAAAGAAATTTCGGACTTTAGTTTTTATTCCTCAAATGGAAAAGAATTTAATAAATCTGATTTAAATAATAAGTGGACCTTGATGTATTTTGGATTTACAAGATGTCCTGATGAATGTCCAACAACCATGTATCAAATTTCAAAACTAATAAAAGTTTTACGAGAAAAAGAATATCCCCTAGAAGATAAGCAGTGGGTTTTAGTTTCTATTGATCCTGAAAGAGATAGTCCAGAAGACATTAATAAATATGCAAAAGGTTTTGACGAAGCTTTTATAGGAGTCTCAAATATCAGACCAATGCTTATCAGCCTTGCAACTCAACTTTCTGTTAACAATGTAATGCCTGGAGGTGATTCAATGGATCATTCTCACTTAGATAATCATGTTAATAATATTATTTTATTAAATCCTAAAGGAGAATTTGCAGGAGTGTTTAGGCCGCCGTTCGATATTTCAAGATTATCCTTAACTTATCAATCTGTAACACAAGACTAAAATTTTTTATATTTTAATAATTACCTTGCCTTTAGCTTTTCTATCTTTTAAATGTGCTATTGCTTGCGCACCATCATCTAAACTAAATGAATCAGAAACTTCAGGATTAATTCTTCCATCAGAATGAAGTTGAAAAAGCTCTTCGAAATTTTTCTTATTTTCTTGAGGAAACATACCAACCCAGGCGCCCCAAAATACACCAACTATTTTCATTCCTTTTAAAAGAGCAAGGTTAATTGGTATCTTAGGAATTTCTCCTGCAGCGAAACCAATAACTAAATATCTTCCGTCCCAAGCTGTAGCTCTAATGCAAGGCTCAGAATATGAATCTCCAACGGGATCATAAACAACATTTGCTCCCATACCTCCTGTTAGCTCTTTAATCTTAGAAGAAAGTTCTTTTTGCTGATCCCTATCAAGTTTTCCAGTGGGATATATAAAACCCTCATCAGCACCATGTTGTATACATAAATCTATTTTCTCTTGAGTTGACGCAGCTGCTATTACTTTTGCACCCATTGCTTTTCCAAGTTCTACTGTTGCAAGACCAACGCCACCAGCTGCACCTAGAACTAAAAGAGTTTCTCCTTCTTTAAGTTCAGCTCTTTGTTTAAGAGCATATAAAGAGGTTCCATAAGTCATTGGAAGGGCTGCTGCTGTTTCAAATTCCATATTTTCAGGGATTTTCACAACAGAGCTATGGTGTGCAACAATTTTTTCTGAAAATGCTCCCATGCCTGTCATTGCAAACACTCTATCCCCAACTGAGATATTTTCTACCCCTTCGCCAATAGCAGAAACTATTCCAGCAGATTCACCACCGGGCGTGAAAGGTAGTTCAGGTTGAAATTGATATAAACCCTGAATCATAAGAACATCAGGAAAATTAACACTCGCTGCTTTATTTTCAATTAAGACATGCTCAGGAAGCACCTCAGGATCTGGTACTTCATTAACTTGTAATTTATCAGGCATTCCCAGTTCAACACATTGTAAAGTTTTCATAGCTCCCCCTAAAGGTCTAAATTATAGCTTTTAACAAATTCATTCATTTCTTCAATTGAATTTTTAGGCATATTTTCCAACTCTTCTAATGATAGTGCTACCTCTTTCTTAATACTATCAATATTTTTTTCTTTAGATGATTTTAATATAGCAAGATTTTTTTTAGCTAGCTCTATTCCATATTCGTGGAATGGCTTTTGTGGAAGTTCACCTTTCGGCAATTCTGTTACATGATTAATCGCCTGATGAAATAAATCACTTTCACCCATAAAATCAGCAATATATTTTAATTCGCCTAAGATTTTTTGCTTAGCTAGTTCAATATTTGTCTTATTGCCGTCTATAACAACATCAGCTTCGTTATTCCTTCCGCTATAGATCGAAATATAATCATTTGAATCTATAACCTTCTTCTCTTCAGGCGTAATTTTTGGGCTAGGTGACAGTAAGCAATATATAAGAATAAGATCAAGGAACCTAATATGATGTTTAGACATACCAGTTATATCAGTCGGTGAGATATCCACTCCTCTTATTTCAAGATATTCAATACCAAAATTTTTCAACAACTCATATGGCCTCATATCATTAGATGCAGATCTTTTTGGCCTTATTGAATCATAATATTCATTTTCAATTTGTATTATGCCATCAGAAATTTGATGATATTCTCCATTAGAATCCAGTAGATTCTTATTTTTGAACTCTTCATAGGGAGCTGTGATGGCAGATTTTATCTTTTCCAAGAAACTACTTAATGAATTGTATTTAATATCAAGACCTTTTTGTGCTTTGCTTTGATAACCTATTTCACTCATTCTTAATGAAGTCGCCTCTTTAAGATACATATCATCTTCATTTAGTTTTTCAAGATTATGACTTCTATTATTTACAAATGATTTATCAACAACATTTGTTTGGCCAAACTCAGCCAATACATACCAATAAACTCTTTTAAAGTTCCTTATCAAGCCTAAATATGCATCATTAATATCTTTTTGGTCAGATGAGTTTATTAATGCAGGAAAAGAGTTTCGCTTTATAGAAAAATTATAATGCATGCCGGATACACACTGCATAGTGGCACCATATCTAACTTTTAACCCTCTTCTATAAACATGTTTCAATAAGCCTATGCCTGATTGATGGTAATAACCTAAGTTGATTTGAGATTCGTCTTCAATTCTTGGCGGCATTGAAAGAGGCCATAACATTTCATCTTTATCTATGTTTTTTGCGACGAATACGTGGAGTGAGTGAAGAAAATCATACAGCTCATCAATATCTTCAAAGGTTGGTGTAACTAGCTCAACTTGAGCTTCGGCAAAATCAGTGGTGATGTATTTATTTTTTAATGCAGAGCCTAAAGATTTAGGATGAGAATTTTTAGAAATAAAACCGTTGGAATCAACCCTGAAGAATTCTTTTTCAATTCCTCTTTTTATAATAAGCTCGTCAAAGAAGCCCTTGTCTTTTAGTTCGTTAAGTCTATTTTTTAAAGATTCATTCGTCATTAAACCCTGGACCAGCTTTTACGATTTCAGGCTTAACATTAAATTTTTTGAAGTTTGTTTGGAATTTTGTAATTAATTCGTTTAGATATTTTTTGTATTGTTCTTTATCTTCCCATGTGTTTATAGGATTAAGTAAATCTGAATCAACACCCTCAACTTCAATAGGAACATTCAAATTTAATCCTGGAATAGTTTGGGTATTTGTATCATCTAACTCACCATCTTGAATAGCATTAACAATTCTTCTTGTGGTCGGAATTTTGAACCTAGATCCAACTCCATAAGGACCTCCGGTCCAACCAGTATTAACTAGAAAAACTTTCGCACCAAAATCTTCAACTCTTTTCATAAGCAAATCTGCATATACTCCAGCCGGTCTTGGGAAAAAGGGTGCACCAAAACATGTTGAGAAAGTAGATTCAATATCAGATCCTGAACCCATTTCAGTGGAGCCAACTTTAGCGGTATAGCCACTTAAAAAATGATATGCAGCACTTTCTTTAGAAAGTATAGATACGGGTGGGATTAAACCAGTAAGATCGCATGTTAAGAAAATAACTGTCTTTGGTTCACCAGCAGCATTGCCTTCAACAGCTGCATCGATATGAGATCTTGGATAGCAACATCTTCCATTTTGTGAAAGAGAAGTATTTGAATAATCAGGCTCTTTCAAATCATTAAGAAATACATTTTCTATGACACTTCCATGTTTAATAGCTTTGTATATAACAGGTTCATTTTCTTCTGTAAGATCGATAGTTTTAGCATAACAACCACCTTCAAAATTAAATACTGCGCCAGGACTCCATCCGTGTTCATCATCTCCAATCAATGAACATTGTGGATCAGCAGATAAGGTAGTTTTTCCTGTTCCTGAAAGACCAAAGAATAGAGCAACATCACCTTTTGCATTAACATTTGCAGAGCAGTGCATAGGCAAAACTCCTTTTTCAGGAAGTAAAAAATTTTGAACTGAGAACATAGATTTCTTAAGCTCACCGGCGTACTTCATTCCTGCAATAATCACCTTTCTTTGTGCAAAATTTATAATTACGCAGCTTTCAGAATTTGTTCCATCTGTCTCAGGCTCACATTTAAAGTTTGCAGCACTAATAATTTCCCATTCTTTCTTATTACTTGGATTATATGTATCAGTACAAACAAAAATAAGTCTTGCAAAAAGAGAATGCCAAGCAGTTTCAGTTGTAACTTGGACAGGAAGGTAATGATCATCATGGGATCCAACATGAACCTTAGACACATAACTGCTATTTTTGGAAATATAAGAATTTACTTTAGCCCACAACAAATTAAATTTTTCTTCATCAAATGGCTTGTTGACTTCGCCCCAATCTATTAAATCTGCTGTTTCAGATTCTTTAACAATAAATCTATCATTCGGACTTCTGCCTGTTCTTTCTCCAGTGCTTGTTGAAAAAGCACCATTGCTGGCAATAACCCCTTCATTGTTATCAACAGCAGCTTGTATCAACTCTTCAGTCGATAACTCCTTAGCTTGTGAAAATTGCGATTGATTATTCATAGTTAAACTAACAAATATTATAGGTACTTGGGGGGAATAATTATATATGTAGAGGAGATAATTATGTACCTATAATATATGTATTGTTAGTTCTTATAAGAAATACTATGTAGTGAATTAAAATTTATTAGACAAAAAAAGTCAATAAAACAAAAAAACCTATATTAACAGGCTTTAAAGAAAAATATATGTGTAGTTTTACTACAGAAAACAAGGATTTTAACTTTTTCTTAGCTTTAAAATTGTGCTAACTAAATAGATTACAAAAAAAATAAAACCCCATTCTGCAAAATTAAATAAAAACCTCCATCCATCTTCTGCGCAGCTCGGCCCTCCTGCTAGCGTTTTATTAATAGCTTCTATTAATCCAAAGTACTCAACTTGAGTGTGAAAGGGCATGCTACACCCTGACAGCTGAGATATATCTTCTAAAGACATGCTCTGTATATAAATTTGCCTTGATGTAACCAATAGCCCTAAGCTAGAAGAAACTATTATTAAAAGACGACAAAGCACTTTGTTCTTTATTATCATTGAAGTAAGAGCAGATAACGCCAATAAAACAAATACATATCTTGTTAGTATGCAAAGAGGACATGCCTGAAGAAAAAAAATCCGATCCATAGCAATTGCTATAAGCACAATAGATGTTGATGATGCTGCAACAGACAACTCAAAATGATTGTGAAAGATATCTTTAATAAAATTTAAATTTTTGTACATTTTTATTTAATTTTTTCCATTATAGAAAAACAAGAGTCATAATACAGCATATAAAACTTAATCATGAAAGATAGAATTTTTGTAATAGATGGCTCCTCTTATCTTTATAGAGCTTACCATGCCATGCCTCCCCTCAGCACATCCTCTGGTCAGCCGACTGGTGCAGTAAAAGGTGTAACAAATATGCTGATGAATTTAAAAAAAGATAGCGAGGGCTCTTCGATAATTGTTGTTTTCGATGCGAAGGGAAAAACTTTTAGAAGTGATATTTATTCAGAATATAAAGCCAATAGACCTCCTATGCCAGATGAATTAAGAGATCAACTTGTTCCAGTTAAATCAATTTGCCGCGCCATTGGATTTCCATTAATAGAGATAGAAGGGGTTGAAGCTGATGATGTTATTGCAACCATTGCAAACATGGCAAAAGATGCAAATTATAAATGTGTCATATCATCTTTAGATAAAGATTTGATGCAGCTTGTTGAAGATCCACATACAACAATGATGGATACTATGAAGCACAAAATTTTTAATGAAGAAGGCGTATTTGAAAAATTTGGTGTAAAACCAAACCAAATTAGAGATATGCTCGCTTTGGTTGGCGACACTTCTGACAATATACCTGGCGTACCAAAAGTAGGACAAAAAACTGCAGCTAAATGGTTGTCTGAATATGGTGATTTGAAAACAATAAAACAAAATGCAGAATCAATAAAAGGCGTGGTTGGAGATAATCTTA
>ERZ802830.1577-NODE-1577-length-21606-cov-14.2112_pt1 | contig 21606 bp, 21 predicted proteins | sample MGYA00345654_ERZ802830 | MGnify/ENA primary metagenome ERZ802830 (study PRJEB30503, sample SAMEA104212375) | marine metagenome | biome: Westerlies Biome; feature: [SRF] surface water layer (ENVO:00010504) within the epipelagic zone...; material: water...
CTGGAGTTCAATGGTTAAGAGATAAAATTAAATTAATTAACAATGCATATGAAACTGAAAAAATAGCACGATCAAAAAAAAATAACCAAGGCATTTATCTTGTACCAGCCTTTACTGGTTTAGGAGCACCTTATTGGAGCCCAAACTCACGTGGGCTTATAACAGGCCTTACAAGAAATACTGATTGGAAAGATTTGGTAAGAGCAGTTGTTGAGTCAGTAGCTTATCAAAGTTTTGATTTATTTGAGTCTATGAGAAAAGATGGTTTAAGACCAAAAATTGTTAAAGTTGATGGTGGAATGGTTACAAACAATTGGTTTTCACAATTTTTATCTGACATATTAAATATAAAAGTAATAAGATCTAAAACAGAGGAAACAACAGCATTGGGAGTAGCCTTTATGGCAGGATACCAAGTTGGTGTTTACAAATCTCTTGGTCATATAAAATCCAAATGGAAAAAAAGAAGAGATTTTACACCAAAATTGAACAAAACTTATCGAAATAAGTTATTGCAAGGATGGAAACAAGCAATTAGAAAAACTTTAGCATAATTTTGTTATGACAAAAATTTTAATTATTGGTGGCGGAGCTATGGGATCGGCATTTTCAATTCCATGTCTTGAAAATAAAAATAAAGTTACGATAACTGAACCTTATAGTAAGGTATTTAAAAAAAACCTTTCATCAAAAAATAAATTTCACTCAGCACTAAAGATTAAACTTTCAAAAAAATTAAGATATAAAAAATTTTCTCAAGAGCTATTGCTTGAGAAGTTTGATTTAATAGTTATTGCTTTGAGTCTTTCAGGAATAGATTTTATAGGTAAAGAATTGAAAAATCTTAAAATTAAAACGCCTATTTTGGTTCTAACAAAAGGATTAAAATATGAAAAAAAAATAAATAAAATATTTACAATTTCAGAATTACTTAAAAAAAAATATAATGGAATAAATGTTTCTGCTTTAAAAGGACCTTGTTTAGCGAAAGAGCTAGCAAGAAAAAATAAAACAAGTGTAATTATAGCTAATAAAAATATTAATATTGCCAGATGGATCGGACGACATATTTCAACTAGATATTATTTAATAGAATATTCAAAAGATATAATAGGTGTAGAGGTATCTTCAGCAATTAAAAATATATATTCCATGATAATAGGTGCTGGGCAAAGTTTAAACTCATCATCCAATTTATTTCAAAAATCTTTAACTGAAATGAAATATTTAATAAAGTATTTTAGAGGAAAAGAAAAAACCATAGAAGGACTTGCTGGGGTTGGTGATTTATATGTCAGTGCAGCGGGGGGTAGAAATAGCAAAATGGGGAGCTACTTAGGGATGGGATATACATTTAAAGTAGCAAAAAAAAGATTTATGCCAAAAGACACAGTTGAAGGAGAACAACTCGCTAGAGAAATTGCACCTTATATAACTAAAAAAATAAATAAGAAAAAAATTCCTTTAATGACAAATCTGATAAGAGCAATAGTAAAAAATAAAAAACTTAATATTAATTAATATAAAAATGAAATTTAATTGGAATTACCCAACGACTGTTTGGGTCGGAAAAGATAGAATTAAAGATCTACAAATCGCTTGCGAAAATTTAAAAATTAAAAAACCACTATTTGTTTCAGATAAAGATCTTATAGAATTGTCGTTTATAAAAAAAATTATAAATGATCTAGAAAAAAATTTTAACGAATTAAATATTTTTTCTAACTTCGCTGGCAACCCAATTGGAGAAAACGTTGAGGAGGGTGTAGAGGAATTTAAAAACAATAATTGTGATGGTGTTATAGCAATTGGCGGAGGAAGCGCACTAGATGTAGGAAAAGCTATTGCATTTATGTCTGCGCAAACTTTACCAATTTGGGATTTTGAGGATATTGGTGATTATTGGAAAAAAGCAAATAACGATAATATTGCTCCTATAATTGCAATTCCCACAACAGCTGGTACTGGGTCGGAAACTGGTAGAGCTTCAGCAATTATAAATAGAAAAACAGGAGTAAAAAAAATTATATTTCACCCTAAATTTTTACCTTCAATAGTTATTCTAGATCCTGTTTTAACTATTGATCTTTCACCAAGGTTAACTGCTGCAACAGGAATGGATGCGTTAGCACATAACTTAGAAGCTTTTTGTGCACCAGGTTTTCATCCAATGGCTGATGGAATTGCCTTAGAGGGAATTAAGTTAATTAAGACCTCACTTTTAATAGCATTTAAAGATGGAAAAAATATTGAGGCTAGACAAAATATGTTAGCAGCCTCATCAATGGGATCAACTGCTTTCCAGAAAGGATTAGGAGCAATACATTCTTTAAGCCATCCAATAAATGCCAAATTTAATATGCACCACGGTTTATCAAATGCAGTATTCATGCCGTATGTCTTAACTTTTAATAAAAATTTAATAGAGAATAAAATTAAATTAATATGTAGCTATATAGGTATCGAAAGTAGTTTTGATAGTTTTCTAAATTGGATATTATTTTTAAGAAAAGAACTTAGTATACCTAATAAATTATCAGATTTAGTTGACTTAAAATCTAATGAATTAGATGAGCTTTCCCAAATGGCTTTAGAGGACCCTTCAACAAACAGTAATCCAAAAAAGCTATCTTTGAATGATATGAAAATGATGTATAAAAATAGTTTGAGTGGAGATCTTTTCTAATGAAAAAAATTTTAATTGTAGAAGGAAATCTTAAAGAGGAAAATCAAGATTTTATTGATGCTGGAATACCAACTCATACAGAAAGTTTAAAAGAAAGTATTTCTTACTTTACAAATAATTTAGATATCGATGTAGCAAATCCTTCGTCTGACCAGGACATATCTGAAAAAGTTAAAGATTTAAATAAGTATGATGGACTCATTTGGGGTGGCAGCAGTCTAAATATTTATAATGATACTATCGAAATTAGAAGACAATTAGATTTTATGAAAGAATGCCAAAAAAAAATTAAAAAAATCTTAGCTATTTGTTGGGGTATGCAGGTTGCCGTTACTGCAGCTGGTGGATTGGTTAAAAAATGTGATAAGGGTTCTCATAGAGGAATTGCTTATAATATTGAAATAAATCAATACGGCGCAAACCATCAAATATATAAAGACAAACAAAAAAAGTTTAATACACCTGCATTTAATTTTGATGAAGTTGTGACTGTGCCAGAAGGTGCTACTATTTTATCTTCAAATCAAATTAACAACATTCAGGGATTAAACTTTAAAATTAATTCTAGCAACGTATGGGGCATTCAGTATCATCCTGAAATCCCTTATGAAAAAATGATTAGATTAATTCACTTTCGAAAAGAAAGATTATTAGAGAAAAAGGCTTTTAAAAGTGGAGATGAAATTGTTACGCATGTTAAATCTATAGAAGATGAGATATCTAATTCAAATAAAGAACTAAGAATGAAAGAGCTTTATAACTGGATCAATTATTTAAATGAAAATTAACTCAAAAGAAGATGTTATTAAATATTTTAATAGCGGATGTAAAAATAACTTATCTATAGGTGTTGAAAATGAAAAGTTTCTATTTGATATTAAATCAAATTCTAGAGCTAATTATGATCAAATTAAAAATATTTTAATTTATCTAAAAAAGTTTGGTTGGGAAGAAGTTTATGAAGATAAGAATATAATTGGTTTAAATAAAAATAGTCAATCAATAACACTAGAACCTGGAAATCAAATAGAATTAGCAGGTGGATTGTGCAAAAATATTCATGATGTTTGCTCTGAGTCATATACTTTTCAAAAGCAATTAGACGAAGCATGTGAAAAATACGGATTAAAAACAATGTCTATAGGACACGATCCAATAACAGATATTAAAGATGTGCCCAATAATCCTAAGAAAAGATATGATGTAATGACAGAAGAGATGCCAAAAAGTGGTGAGCTTAGTCTTGAGATGATGTACCAAACATGTGGTACACAAATAAATTTAGATTACACTTCAGAAAGTGACTTTAAAAAAAAATTTAAAATTATTTCATTTTTAACACCATTAACTATTGCACTATTTTCTAATTCACCAATAAAAAAAAATACTCCAACTGGTTTATTGTCATATAGATCAAAAGTTTGGCAAAGTACTTCAAGAGGAGGACTGCCTGATATTTTTTTAGAAGACATGGATTTTGAAAAGTACGCTGATTTCAGTTTAAATTTTAATTTATTATTTCTTTTTGAAAATAATAGATACAATTCAGCTAATGGAAAAAATTTTCAAGATTTAATAGATGAGCAAAAAGCTAACTCGGAAAATTTTCAATTACATTTATCAACAATATTTACTGAGCTCAGATTAAAAAAATACATCGAATTAAGATCTATAGATGCTTGTGAATGGGATTGTCATTGTGCGAGCCCTGCTTTTTTTACAGGATTACTGTATGGTGCCTTAGATGAAACATACGACTTAATTAAAAATTGGAATAAATTAGATATAAAGCAAGCATATACTACTTCATACAAAGATGGCTTAAATGTTATGATTAATGAAAAGAACTTACTATTTTGGTCGAAAGAATTATTAAAAATTTCAAAAAAAGGTTTAGAAAAAAGATCTTATTTAAATCATAAAAAAAATAATGAGACAGTTTACTTAAAAAATATTGAAAATATTTTATTAAATAATCTTACTAAGGCACAACAAACATTAAAAGATTTTTAAAAATGAAAAAAATACTTGCTATACAATCAAATACTCTTGATGAAATTAATGTTGAAACAGATACAACTCTCTTATTAGCACTAGAGGCACAAAAAAGGAATTACGAAATAATTTGGTATGAAACTAAAGATTTAAGTTTAATTAAAACAAAAGTTTTTGTTAATGGCAAAAATGTAAAATTTTTTGATAAAACTAAACATTTTTATAAAGTAAAAAAAAATATTAAGTTTGAATTATCCAAAGCAAAAGTAATTTTGGTTAGACAAAATCCTCCCTTTAATATGGATTATATTAATTCAACTCATTTCCTAGATCATGTTAATATTAAAAGAGTAATTAATAACCCCACCTCTGTAAGAAATGTCTCAGAGAAATTTTACTCAACTAATTTTTTAAAATACATGCCAGACACAATTTTTACCAAGAATGTAAGGGAAATTTATACATTTTTAAAAAAAAATAAAAAAATAGTAATTAAACCAATTCATGGATATGCGGGAAAAAATATCCTTTTTATTGATAGAAAATTAAATATTAAAATTTTAAATAAATATATTAAAAAATTTGATCATGTAATGGTTCAAAAATATTTAAGCAAAGTTAAGGAGGGAGATAAAAGAGTTTTTATTATTAATGGTAAAGTTAAAGGAGCTATTAGGAGGTTACCTAAAAAAAATTCAATACTTTCAAATATATCTCAAGGGGGTACTGCTTTAAAAACTAATTTAAATTCAAGAGAATTAAAAATATCAAAATTAGTTGCTAGAAGATTAAAAAAGAGCAAAATTTTTTTTGCTGGTATTGATCTTGTTGGTGGTTACTTGATTGGAGATATTAATGTTACATCTCCAACTGGCTTACCTCAGTATAAAAATTTAACTGGTATAAATCTTGCTAAAGAATTTTGGAATGAACTCGAAAAATTAAAATAATCCCTCTATCTCACCTTTTTTATTTAGTTTAATTGAATCTGCAGCTGGTACTTTTGGAAGCCCTGGCATTGTCATTATTTCTCCACATACAACAACAACAAATTCAGCACCAGAGGAAAGTCTTACCTCTCTAACTGGCAAAACATGACCACTGGGGGCTCCTTTTAAACTTGGATCTGTTGAAAAACTATATTGTGTTTTTGCAATACAAACAGGAAGGTTCCCGTAACCTTTCGCCTCAAAATCTTTAAGTTGTTGTCTTACTTTTGTATCTGCAACAACTTCACTAGCATGATAAATTTCTAATGCTATTTTTTCAATTTTTTTAAATAAAGGTAAATCATCTTCGTATAAATATTTAAAAGTTTTATTTTTTTCCTCACAAATTGAAGCTACAGTTTGTGCAAGTTCTTTTGTGCCTTCACCTCCATCAGCCCAATGAGTACACATAGATGCTTTAACTCCAAGATTTTTACAAAAATCTAACAATGCTTTAGTTTCTTTATCAGTATCTAAAATAAATTTATTTACTGCTACAGTAACTGGTAGACCAAACTTTTTAACATTATTTATATGTCTTTCTAAATTCACAAGACCCTTATTTACTGCCTCGACATTTTCATTTTTGAGATCTTCTTTAGCAATACCACCGTGCATTTTTAACGCTCTAATAGTTGCAACTATTACTACACAGTCTGGTTTTAAATCTGATTTTCTACATTTAATATCTAAAAATTTTTCAGCGCCCAGGTCTGCACCAAATCCTGCTTCTGTAACAACAAAATCTGCAAGTTTTAATCCAGCTTTAGTTGCAATTACTGAGTTACAACCGTGAGCAATATTTGCAAATGGTCCACCATGAATTATTGCAGGATTATTTTCTAATGTTTGTGTAATGTTTGGTTTGATAGCATCTTTTAACAAAACAGTCATTGGTCCCTGCGCATTAAGATCTTTTGCATAAATAGGTTTTTTCTCTCTAGTATGAGCAATAGTAATATTTCCAATTCTTTTTTCCAAATCTTCTAAATTGTTTGCAAGGCAAAAGATTGCCATTATTTCCGATGCAACTGTAATATCAAAACCATCTTGTCTTGGATATCCATTTGCAACACCACCAAGATTAATATTTATTGACCTTAAAGATCTATCATTCATATCAATTACTCTTTTCCAAGCTACTCTTCTTACATCTATATTGAGTTTATTTCCCCAATAGATATGGTTATCTATTAAAGCAGATAATAAATTGTGAGCCGAAGTAATCGCATGAAAGTCTCCAGTGAAATGTAAATTAATTTGTTCCATAGGAACAACTTGAGCATAACCACCGCCTGCAGCACCACCTTTCATACCAAATGATGGTCCTAGACTTGGTTCCCTTAAACATACAATAGATTTTTTTCCAATTTTATTTAGACCGTCACTTAAACCTACTGATGTAGTTGTTTTGCCCTCTCCAGCTGGAGTAGGCGTGATAGCAGTAACCAATACAAGCTTACTATTCTTATTATCTTTAATTCCCTCTAGATAGTCTAAATTAATCTTTGCTATGTGAGGACCGATTGGGCTAAAAGCCTCGATTTTATTTGGAACGTTGATTTTTGCTAAAATATCTTGAATAGGCTGCATTTTGGCACTTCTTGCTATTTCTATGTCGGATTTGACTGCGCCCATTTTGACTCCTTAAAAAACTTTATAATATGCACGAGATTTCTATACTTAATTATTTAATTTTTAAAGAAATAAATTAAGTGTATTATAAATTATGCAAAAGTATTCAGTATTTAACCTCATTAAGAACGCGTTCTCAGGCCATCAAAATTGGGAAGTAGCTTGGAAAGACCCAACACCAAAAAAAAGTTATGATGTAATTATCATTGGTGGTGGAGGACATGGTCTTGCTACAGCATATTATCTAGCAAAAGAACACAACATTACTAACGTTGCCATTATTGAAAAAGGATGGATTGGTGGAGGAAATGTAGGAAGAAATACTACAATTATAAGATCAAACTTTATGCATGATGCCAATGGAAGGTTTAATGAATTCTCAATGGATTTATGGAGAAACATGAGCCAAGAATTAAATTTTAATGTAATGTTTTCACCACGAGGAATTATAAACCTTGCACATTCTGATGCTCAAATGAATGCTTATGCAAGAAGAGGTAACTCTATGAGATTAAATGGAATAGATGCTGTTCTTTTAAATAGAGAAGAAATTAAAAAAATTATTCCAATGGCAGATTTTTCTGACGATGTTAGGTTTCCAATTTTTGGTGGGCTGATGCAACCAAGCGCTGGTACAGCAAGACATGATGCTGTTGCTTGGGGGTATGCTAGACAAGCAGACTCAATGGGTGTTGACATAATTCAAAACTGTGAAGTCTTAGGTTTTGATGTTGTTGGTGGAAAAATTAAAGGTATTAGAACTTCAAGAGGAGATATTAAGGCAAAAAAAATTGGACTGTGTGTTGCTGGGAGTACATCAATTTTAGCAGAAAAACTAAACATGACTCTTCCAATCGAAACACATCTATTACAAGCATGTGTTTCAGAACCAGTCAAGCCACTGTTGGATCATGTGGTTACTTTTGGAGCTGGACATTTTTACTGTAGCCAATCGGATAAAGGTGAAATGGTAATGGGTGGAGATTTAGATGGTTATAATAGTTATGCTCAAAGAGGAAATCTACCTACACTACAACATGTTTTAACTGAAGGAATAGCAATGTTTCCTTTTCTTAGTAAACTAAAAATGTTGAGAACTTGGGGAGGGATTATGGACATGTCAATGGATGGATCTCCAATAATAGACAAAACTCATATCGAAGGATTATATCTAAATTGCGGTTGGTGTTACGGAGGATTTAAATCAACACCTGCATCAGGATGGACTTTTGCGCATACTATTGCTCAAGATAAAGTTCATAAACTAAATGCTGATTATAATTTAAACAGATTTAGCAAGGGATATCTATTAGATGAAAAAGGACTTGGAACAAAAACCTGGATATCCTAAATGCTTTATATCAAATGCCCATATTGCGGAACGAGAGCACAAACTGAATTTGCTTATGGTGGCGATGCTACCGTTAAAAGACCAGAATTAAATAAAGAAATTACAGATAAAGAATGGGATGAATTTGTATATTTAAGGAAAAGTTTAAGAGGAAAACATTTAGAATTTTGGCATCATATTTCTGGTTGTAGGCAATGGTTTAAGGTTCAAAGAGATACAACAACTCACGAAATTTTTAAAACTTTAAAACCACACGAAGAACTTTAAAAATGTCACAAAATTTTAGATTAGAAAAAGAAGGTTTAATAAACAGATCAAAAAAAATTTCTTTTAAATTTAATGGTAAAAGTTATTTTGGTTATGAGGGAGATACACTTGCTTCAGCATTAATAGCAAATGGTGTGCACTTAGTTGGTCGTAGCTTTAAATATCACAGACCAAGAGGATTTTTTGGAGCAGGTGTAGATGATCCATATGCTTTAGTTCAATTAATTAGAAATAACGAAAGTATCCCAAACGTTAAAGCTACAGAACAGGAACTTTTTGAGGGTTTAGAGGCAAAAAGTGTAAACTGTTGGCCAAATGTAAATTTTGATATTGGTGGAATAAATAATTTTTTAAGAATTTTTTTACCAGCTGGTTTTTATTACAAAACATTCATGTGGCCAAAAAGCTTTTGGTATAAAATCTATGAACCATTTATTAGAAAAGCAGCAGGTTTTGGAGTTGTTTCGCATGAGCCTGATAAAGAAAGATATGAACATAAATACGAATATTGTGATTTATTAATTACAGGATCTGGACCATCTGGACTTGCGAGCGCATATTCTGCAGCAAAAAATGGAGCAAAAGTTATTTTAGCTGAGGATAAACCTAGATTTGGCGGAAGCTTGCTTACAAGCGATGTAAATATAGGAAATGAAAGTGGAAAAGAATGGGCTGACAAAATTATCACCGAATTAAAAGGTATGCCAAATGTGGTAGTTAAAAATAGAGCACAGGTATTTGGTTATTATGATCATAATATGTTAGTGATGTCTGAAAGATTAACTGAGCATTTACCAAAGTCTGACAAATTTACTCCTAAGCAAAAATTATGGTACATAAGAGCCAAAGAAGTTGTAATTTCATCAGGATCAATAGAAAGACCATTAGTATTTGGTAATAATGATACTCCAGGAGTTTTATTATCATCAGCTGCAAAAGAATATATGAAAGTTTATGGTGTTCTTGTTGGCAAAAAACCAATTATTTTTACAAATAATGATAGCGCATATGAAACTGCCATAGAATTCAAAAAAAATGGAGTTGATCCTATAGTTTTAGACTCAAGAAAAGAACTAAGTTCAGATTTAATTAAGGAAGCTAAAAGTTTAGGTATTAATATTAAGTTTGAATATGTGGTTGTTAATGCGAATGGTTATAGAAAGGTAAAATCAGCAGATATTGCTAAAATTTCAGATGATAAAACAACATTGGGAAAAATAGAAAATATTGTATGTGATTGTATATGTGTTTCAGGATTTTGGACTCCAACAATTCATTTAGCATCCCAATCAGGAGGAAAAACGAAATTTAATGAGGAAATAGATGCTTTTATTCCGAGTGAATCAAAGCAGAACGAAACTACAGTTGGTTCAGCAAATGGGATATTTAATTTACAGGACTCATTAAACACATCATTTGAAGCTGGATATAACTTATCTAAAAAAATTACTAACGAAGATAATAAATTAAGTGTGCCTACAGTGGTAGAAAAGAAAAACTCTAAACATGATAAGTTTTGGTGTGTACCTTTACCTAAAGGAAAAAAATATAAAAGATTTTTAGATTTTCAAAATGATGTTGCTGTTTCAGATATAGAAATAGCAATAAGAGAAGGTTACAGATCAATAGAACATGTGAAAAGATATACTACTTTAGGTATGGCTACTGACCAGGGAAAAACCAGTAATCTAAACGGACTTCAGCTTGTCTCTAATATAGAAAATAAATTAGTTCCAGAAGTTGGTCACACAACTTTTAGACCACCCTACACGCCTGTATCTATTGGTGCGATTGTGGGTAGAGAGGTTGGTAAACATTCAAAACCAACGAGGAAGTCACCGATGCATTCATGGCATGAAAAAAATAATGCAGTTTTCGTTGATGCAGGACTTTGGTTAAGACCGAGATTTTACAAGAGAGGTAATGAAACATTATTTGATGCGTCTAAAAGAGAAGCTGAAAATGTTAGAAAAAATGTAGGAGTTTGTGATGTTACAACACTTGGAAAAATTGATGTGAAGGGTCCTGATGCTGCTGAATTCTTGAATAGAGTTTATACTAATGCTTGGTTAAAACTTCCAGTTGGCAAGGCTAGATACGGGGTTATGTTAAGAGAAGATGGTATAGTAATGGATGATGGAACAACAACAAGAGTTTCAGAAAACCATTACCATATGACAACAACTACAGCACAAGCTGCAAATGTATTGTCACATTTAGAATATTATCTACAAATAGTCTGGCCAGAACTAAATGTTAATGTTGTGTCAACAACCGAACAATGGGCAGGTGCTGCAATAGCAGGTCCAAAATCAAGAGAACTTCTTCAAAAACTTTTTCCTGATACTGATTGTTCTAATGAAGGTCTGCCTTTTATGGGATTTATTGAGACTAAACTATTTGGGGTTTATGCAAGAATATTTAGAATTTCTTTTTCAGGTGAACTTGCTTATGAGGTAAATGTTGAGTCTGATTATGGAAACTTTATGTGGGAAAAAATAATAGAAATTGGAAATGAATTCAAAATTCAACCTTATGGAACAGAAGCATTGTCAACTTTAAGAATAGAGATGGGACACGTTGCTGGTTCAGAGCTTGACGGAAGAACAACACCTTTTGATACTTCTTTAGATGGCTTATTAAGTAAAAAGAAAGATTTTATTGGCAAAAGATCCATGCAAAAAGAAGCTTTCATTTCATCTAAAAGAGAAAAAATTGTAGGCGTGGTACCTTTGGATAAAAAAACAAGTATACCTGAAGGTTCATATATAGTTAAAGATGCAAATACAAAATTGCCAAATCCAAAATTAGGACATGTATCAGCATCTTGTTGGAGTGTTGAATATAATAATCCTTTTTCATTAGCAATAATTAAAGATGGAAAAAACATGATAGGACAAAAACTTTTTGCTTTGTCACCTTTAAAGAATAAATCAATACCAGTTGAAATTGTGTCTTCACATTATGTAGATCCAAAGGGAGAGAGAGTCAGATCATGAAAAATATCTCACCTTTAAACAATATTCATCAATTGGGCCAATATGGTAATTTTGAAAATAAAAATGATAATGAGCTGGTTAAAATAAAAGAAATTAAAAACATTTTTATATATCAAGTAGTACAATTTAAAAATTCTCCTAAAAGCGAATTAGTAATTGATAATTTAGTTTTTCCAGATGTTCTTCAAGTAAAAACTAATAAAGAAATTAGAATATTATGGATGGGACCAAATAATTGGTTAGTTATTTCAGATAAAAATATAAAAAATGAGTTGGATAATAATTTTTCGATTAATGATTTTGCCGTTACAGATATTTCTCACTCCAGATCTATTATTGAATTAGAAGGATCAAATGCAAAAGAGGTAATTAAAAAAGGATCGCCATTTAATATTGAAAATTTAGCAGAAAATAATTGCTGCAATACAATATTTAATGGTATTACAATTACTATTGATAACATCGAACAAAATAAAAATAAAATACGAATCATATCTTTAAGAAGTTTTGGAGAATCACTTTATCATTCAATCACAGATGCATGTTTAGAATTTGGTTATAAGGCTATTTAGGCAGCAGATATCAACTTTATTACGAAGAATATGCTACTTGTAAACAAATCTTTTATCAGTAGTAATCATTTTGGGAAATATGAACAAATTTATTGCTATAGGCGCATGTATTTTATTAACAGGATGCTTTCAGTCATCAGCATCACTAATTGGACCAGTTTATACACTGGGTTCATCAGGTAATATATATCAAGCAGGATTAAGTTACGGCGTAAATCAAACAATTCAAAAAACAACAGGCCAAACAAGTTTTCAGTATACTAAAAACTTAATAAATAAGAGCAAAAATATTCAGGTCAAAGCCCAAAGTAAGGTAAGTGAATATAAAAAAAGCACTATGAAAATGGCAGAAAATATTAAGATCAACTCCGATGAGTTTTTTGCTTCAGTAAAATCAAATATTGAAAAAACAAGAGGAAATCTCCTCGATTAATTTTAGTTAGATAATTTAATTTAGCTTAAATAGATTTTGTAATATATCTATTTAAATTTTATGAAATTAATTGAAGGAAGTTTTGATAACCCAGAAGTAAATAATTTACTTGAAAAGCATTTTAAAGAATTAAGATCTGTTTCTCCAGAAGGTAGTGCGCATGTATTAGATATTCCAGGTTTAAAAGTGAATAGTATTAAATTCTGGAGTCTTTGGGAAAATAATAATTTAGTTGGATGTGGGGCCTTAAAATTTTTAGATATTGATCATGGAGAGTTTAAATCCATTAGAGTTATAGATGAGTACAGAAAAAAAGGCTATGGTGCAAAAATATTAGAACATTTAATTGATGAAGCAAAAAAACTAAAAATTAAAAAACTAAGCTTAGAAACTGGTTCTGGTGATTTTTTTCTTCCAGCAAGAGCTCTTTTTAAAAAAATGGGTTTTGTAGAATGTGATCCTTTTGCACATTATAAAAAAGATCCTAATTCATGTTATATGAGTTTAAAAATATAATTATTTAAAAATATTATTTAAATTTTCAATTTGGCCAATTTTGAAAATAAGAGCTTCGTTTTTATTAAAACCAAAATTATTAGCATTATCTTTAAATCTTTTTGGTGGTTCCATTATTGGCTCCAAAGAAAGAACAAATGTTCCCCAATGAGTACCTAAAACTTTTTTACTCTTAAGATCTCTAGCAATCTCCAATGCTTCTTCTGGGGTAGTATGATAAATAGATTTTTCGAACATAGGTCTAAAATCGTATGCACCAATATTGATCATTGTAAGATCTATAGGTCCATATTTTTTTCCTAATTCTTTATAAATTTCACCATACCCCGTATCACATGCAAAAAATATCTTTTTACCCTTATATTCAATCAAAAAATTTCCCCAAAGTGTTTTGTTTGTATCTGTGAGACTTCTCTTTGACCAATGCACAGCTGGTAGAAGAGTAATTTTTAAATCATTTATAGTTACTTCATCAAACCAATCTAGCTCCTGAACATTTTTAAATCTATTTCTTGTAAAATATTTTCCCAATTTAAGTGTGGTTAAAACATTAGCATCCTTGTAAGGAAATTTTCTTATTGTTGATATATCTAAATGGTCGTAATGATTGTGAGTTAATAAAAACAGATCTATTTTTGGAATTTCATTTAACTTAAGAGCGGGGTCGACATATCTTTTTGGCCCAAAAATTAAAGGTCCAGCGTTTTTAGAAAAAACAGGATCTGTAATTATAGTAGTATCACCTAACTTTATAATAAAAGTTGCATGTCCAATCCAAGCTATAAAATCATTATTTTTATTTTTATTTAAACTTTCTAATACAAATTCTTTTTTTAAAACATGATCTTCAGGAACAGTCATATCGAGTTTCTTCTTTTCTTTATTAAATGTTTTAAATGACCAATTTACCTCCCCGGTTCTCACTGGTGATCCTTCGGGGTTTCTAAATTTACCCTCTGGCAAATGATGATAAGGTTTATTTTCCATTGCTATTCCTATAGATTTAATAGCATAGAATAAGATTATAAAAATTATAAAAATAGTCCTCATTAAAAACTACTTAATAATTTTTGTTACATGACCCATTTTTCTCATAGGTTTAATATCTTTTTTTTTATAATCAAAAAAAAATTCATTATCTTTAGATTTTTTGTCTCTATATTTTAAAATTTCGTCACCAATTAAGTTAGTCATCTCAGCATTAAATAATTTTTTTGTAGTTAATTTTTCGAGGCTACATACAGCCCTTATATGATTTTCAAACTGACTAACGTTATGGGAATTAATTGTCAGATGTCCTGAATTATGAACTCGAGGTGCAATTTCATTGACATATAAATTATCTTTTTTATCAACAAAAAACTCAACACACATTGTTCCAATATAATCTAATTTTTCAGAAATATGTGCTGCCCACTTCTCTGATGTATTTTTTATTTTTTTATCAATCATAGCAGGAACTTTCGAAGTTCTAAGTATTTGATCTTGATGAATATTTTCAATCGGTTCATATATTTCATAACTATCTTTTTTAAATCGAGTTATAATTACAGAAATTTCCTTTTTTAAATCTACAAATTTTTCTAAAATATACTCTTTACTAAAATCAATAGCTAAATCATTTAGATCGTTAACTGAATTTAATTTAAATTGACCTTTACCATCATAGCCTAATGTACATGTCTTAAGTAAACCTGGTATTAATGTTTTATTTTCTGTTATTTCAGATTTGTTCTTAATAAATTTGTAATCAGTTGTCTTTATATTAAGTTCGTTAATGAAGTTTTTTTCGAAAAATCTATTTTGAATTATTTTATTTATCTCTGGTTTTGGAAAAACTTTTTTTTTTGAATTTATTTCACTTAATGTTTCAAATGGAATATTTTCAAATTCATATGTGACAACATCAACTTTATTTATGAACATTTCTATTATTTTGTCATCTTTGTAATCTCCAAAAATAAACTCATCACAATAGTTTTTTGCAGGTGCATCAATATCGTCACAAAAAATAGTTGTTTTAATTTTTAGTTTTTTCGCAGCTACTGCTAACAAACTACCTAGTTGACCCCCACCTATAATTCCAAGATTTACTTTGGTCATTTTATCTAGGTTTTTTTTTAACTGACTTTGTTTGCTTGGATTTCCAAAGATTAAGACGTTTTTTTAGTTTACTGTCTGAGATTGAAATTATTGATGCTGATAAAAGTGCAGCATTAATTGCACCATCAACACCTATTGCAACTGTACCAACAGGAATACCTTTAGGCATCTGCACAATAGACAATAAGCTATCTAATCCTTTTAATTTCTTACTTTCTATTGGCACTCCTATAACTGGTAAGCTAGTTAGAGAAGCTATCATCCCCGGCAAATGAGCTGAACCACCAGCTCCAGCTATAATCACTGAAAAGTTATTCTTTTCTGCTTTTTTTGCAAAATCAAACATTCTTTTCGGTGTTCTATGAGCTGAAACTATTTTAGTTTCGTGTTTAATTTTAAGTATTTTAAGTACATTAACTGCAAATTTCATTGTAGAGTAGTCAGATTGGCTACCCATAACAATTGCAACTTTATAGATTTTATTACTCATCTGTATGTTTTAATATCAAATAATTAAACACTATTATATATTTATAATATGAATTATAAAATTGATAATCTACAATATTGTAAATGGTCAAGAGAAGTATTTCAAATAAATAGAGAAGCTGAGCTTGATGCTGTTCACGTAACTGTTGTTTATCATGAAGATTATGACGAATTTTTAGATAATATTAAAGAGTGGGATACCCACTTTAAGGAAAATTCTGATTTAATCTTTCTAGGAAAAGATTTTAAAGATATTGAAAAGGCTAGAAAAGAAAAAAAAACTGCGATTTTTTTTGGATTTCAAAACTGTTCTCCAATTGAAGACGATATAGGATTGATAGAAAAGGTTCATGAAAAAGGGTGCAGATTCATGCAGCTTACTTATAACAATCAATCTCTATTAGCGACTGGATGTTATGAAAAAAATGATAGTGGTGTTACAAATTTTGGCAAAGAAGCAATCAAAGAGATGAATAGATTAGGGGTAGTTATAGACATGTCACATTCAGCTGAAAAAAGCACACTTGATGCAATAGAACTTAGCCAAAAACCAATCGCTATAACTCACGCAAATCCTAACTTTTGGTATAAAGCCTTAAGAAATAAATCAAATGATCTTTTAAAAGCTTTAGCTAATAGTAAAGGTATGCTTGGTTTATCTTTATATGCTCATCATTTAAAAGAAAGTACAAATTGCCGATTAGAAAGTTTTTGTGAGATGGCAGCAAGAACAGTAGAGATTATGGGAATAGATAATGTTGGAATTGGATCAGACCTATGTTTATTTCAACCAGATAGTGTTGTTGAATGGATGAGAAATGGCACTTGGACAAAAAGTAAAAATTATGGTGAAGGGTCAAAAAAAAGACCTGGTTTTCCAAAACAACCTGAATGGTTTGTTGATGCGAGAGGATTTAAAAATTTAGAAACAGGATTAAAAAATATTGGTTTTAATAATGAAGATGTTAATAAAATCTTAGGTAATAATTGGTATAACTTTTATAAAGGAATTAATTAATGCAAGTTAGTTTAAGAGAACCAAAAAAGATTATGAAGCTCGCAAAGCTTGGATGTTTTCATCAATCAAAATTATCATTTTTACGTTCATTTCTTAAAGAATTTAAAAATTGGAAATATAACAGAGATTTATTTGATTTAGATGAAAATGGTTATGGAAGAGCAGTTTATTCATTTAGTAAAAATAAAAGAATTTATTCTTTAATTTGTTTTGCTAATAAAATCGATGATACCGAAAGGTCAGATAGAGTAATTGCTACAAAGTGGGATGCAGCTTTTACGTTACACGATGGTATTCCAGCAAAAAAAGATTTAGATCGTCTAAGCAACAATGTCCCAAAACAAGAAGTTGGAAGAATGTCTTATAAAGAATTAACATTATCTAGAGCTAATAAATCAGTTAGAATTTTTAATCATGTTGTAGAATGTCTTTCAAATGGCAAACAACCTGATAAAGATAAAATTTCAGAAGTGGGATATTTATATAGAACCACAGCAGTTTACGGGTCTGGAAAATTTGGTTTAGCTGACCGTTTTAGAATTAAAAATAGAAATGAAATTTTTGGTCCATTTAGACTAGAAATGATGTTGGTATATCTTGTGAGACAATTCACTTTTGATCAAGTTAATCATATTGCGAAAAATAAAAATCCAAAAAAGGCTATTACTTTAGATGAAAACATATGTAGAAATTTAGGGATAGGAAATTCTACAGGACTTGGAATGGCTCCATTTATTGTAAATCATCCAACATTATTAAATAATTGGATTTTAGCTAGAGAAACAGTCTTAAAAAAAATAAGAGAAATTAAAAACGTTAATTTGAAAAATCAAAATATTTTTAAAACTTGTCTAAAAAAATCTTTGGGAAATATATCTTCATGGTCTACAGAAAGTGATTTTCAAAAGAAAAAGATTTTAAATCTTAATGAAGATTTAAATAAATTTTTAAAATTTTTAGATGAAAGCAATATTTTTGATAAAAATTACGCTTTTAATGAAATATATTTGTGGTGTGAAAAAAATCTAAAAGATGAATGTATAGAATATATTGTTTCAATGATGATGGAACCATTTGATGATATTGTCGAACCTCATATTTATAAAATGAGTTCAGATGAGGACAAATACTTTACAATACCAACAGATAGAACTGTGGAAGACTTAAGATCTATTTTAGAGCAAAAATATTCAGATATACTTAAAATTGATTTTTCAAAAACAAATAGTAATAAAAATTTTTGGTTTATTTCAAAGAATAAGGAAGAACCTAGACTAGCAGATAGATTTATTGATGAGGGTTCTGATCTAGAACAGCCTTTAGCCATAGCAAGAGATATTTGTTTACTTTATTCAAGAATATCAAATAAAAAAAATAGTTTAAATATTGGAAGATTTTTATTAGAAAATAATGATCTTAGACACGTAATTCGAAGAGCTTTTATAACAGAAAAATTTCCTTATGCGGAAATTCAAGATAATACCATTGGATCAGAATTGATGGCAATTGATATGTTAAGACTTAAATTATCTTTTTTTGGGGCAGTTAAATTTGATCCTCGATCAGATAAATGGTTAAGAATATCTATGTTTCAGGGAGCGCCATTACCACAAGACCTAAAATCTTTTGATGATCATTGGATTTATAATTCTTTAAATTAATGAGAAGCTTTAGTGAAATAGATACTGTTGTAAAAAGAGCAACTAAGGGAGTTGGTTTTAACTGGGGAGTAGCAGAAGAAGTTGGTAAAAATATAAAGTTGCTTGAAATGTTTGGTTTACCGGGATTAAAAAATTTAAATGATTATTTTAATTCATTAAAGTCTAAAAAATTCCAAAATTTAACTTTCATTTCAAATCATAATCAATCTAAGATACCATATTGCCCAATTATATCGGGTATAAGTTTTCTTGATCAGGTTAATGAGCTCAAAGAATTAATAAACATTAAAATAGAAAATATGTCCTATCCAATTTTATTTTTACCTTTTTTAAGTAGAGCATCTGAAGTTATAGGAAAAAAAATATCTTTTAAGTTTGATGAAAATATTTTTTTATTTAATTTTAATCAAAATATTTATTCGAATTATTTTAGCAATAAAATACTTGAAAATGCCAAACTAACAGAAATTAATTTTATTGAAAATAATAATACTTTTAGTCAAGAAGAATGGGATAATTTATATAAGCTATCTACAAATACTTTCGTCGAAGAAAGTGATGAACTTAAAAAAAGTGCTGCTGGAGCTGGACTTACTGATAATGACTAAAGAATACAATCAAAAAAAAAATTACACTGATGATGAAGAAAAAATAGATAATATTTGTGAAGAATGTCAAAAAGTAGATGAGAGTGTAAGTCAAAATTTGATCTTAAGCGGATATAAGTTGTGTAAATCTTGTAGGATTTCTAAGACGTTATTTCCTATTTAGCTTATATTACCTGCTGGCAAGCCATTCATTCTACTCATTACAAAGGAAATTGACAAAAAGGCTATAATTAAAAATGAAAGAAATACTACACCAAAAGATTTAAAATTTGATTTAAGGTTAAGTATTTGTCTTGTAGAAATAATTAAAGATGCAAATATCCAGAATTGCGTTAAGAAAATTATTGGGAATACGAGTTCAGGGACAACTGCAAAAAATCTGATTAACCCTGGCGAATGTGCATAACCCACACCTATTAAAATATTTTTAAATGAAACTTTTGTACCCTTGTCTGGAAATAATTTTACTCCTATCACGTAAATAAATATAGCCCATACAAACCATGCAAAAACTGCAGTAATTCCAGAAATTCCTATAGAGGTTTTTATAATTGTATTTGCCGCTATAGCCCCAGCAACGCCATCTAAAATCATTATTAATCCTGCGAAATAAATTGCAGCCTCATTGAAATATCTACTATCAGAATATAATGACTTATCTAATTTTATCGATTTGAAAATTATGTCTAAAAAAATTGCAAACATCCTTATTTTTTATCTCTATTTTTTTGTGCTTTATAAGATACCACTAATGGAAAAAGTATTAGAGCAATTGCTATAATTATGCAAATACCAATTAAAAAAATTTTGGTCATTGTTTAAGGGGGAAATTATATTTCCCCCTAAAATTATTTAACCTTTAACTACTTCTCTTGTATTTGCGTTAAAAGATTCTTTGAAAGGAATGTCAACTACCACTGCATCAACAGGCGTTCCTGGTTTTTCAGAGTATTTCTCCGGTAGATGAATTTTATACTTAGTTCCAACTTTTCCTTTTGGAAAACCGTTAGAGTTCAAAGTTCCATCAAAGGGAACATATCCCATAGCAATATTCTGTTTTTTTTCAGGATGATACCAAGGAGAGGTTATGAAACCTACAGGATCTCCACCACCTTCTGGAGATACCAGCCAAAAATCAGGAGCATATTCTTCGATAGGTTTTCCTCCCAATTCAAATCCAACTAATTGGAGTTTGTATGGTTTCTTGCCATCTTTAAGTTCTGCTTTCATTTTTTCAAGTGCAGCCTTACCAACATAGTCAGCTTTTTTATTCCATTCTCCTTTTCCAGAAAGTGAAACTTGATATCCTAAATTACATTGAAAAGGATTGTGTTGATTATCCATATCCTGTCCCCATGAAAGAATTCCTGCTTGAATTCTTCTATGATGAGCAGGTGCAATAACCATTAAGTTATGTTTCTTTCCTGCTTCAAGAACTGCATTCCACATATCCTCTGCATATAAAGTTGAGTTTCTTAAATAAATTTCGTAGCCCGCTTCACCAGAAAAACCTGATTGAGAAATTATAACATCTCTTCCACCAACCTTTCCAGCTCCAAGACCATAGAAAGGCATGTTATCAAAATCTACTTCATTTCCACATAAGTCTTTCATTAGTGCTTTAGCTTTTGGACCTTGAATTTGTACTGGACTTACATCAATTTCATCTATTGTAACATTAAATCTTCCATCTGCATTTACACCTTGAAGGTAAAGACCAATATCACTATCGGATAAACTAAACCAAAATTCATCTTTTGAAATTCTTAAAAGAATTGGGTCGTTTAAAACTCCTCCATAAGCATTACACAAAATAACGTATCGTGCTCTCATCGGAGAAATTTTTGTAGCATCTCTAGTAATCACATAGTCCACAAATTTTTCTGCATCTGGACCTTTTACTTGGATTTGTCTTTCTACAGCTACGTTCCACATAGTAACATGATTTACAATTGCATCATACTCGACCATAGCTCCACCATCCTCTGGTTTTACATATCCTCTAGGATGATAAATTCTATTATACACTGTTGCTCTCCAACATCCGGCTTTCATAGATAAATGCCAGTAAGGTGATTTTCTAACTCTTGTAGAGATTAGTAATTCAACTTTTGTTGGTCCACTTTGTCTTAAATTATAAGGCACATTTCTGTCAGACTGATCTACTGCTGTATTGTGTCTTACTTTATCATAATCAAACTCTTTAGACATATTTGTTCTCCATCAACCACTTGTTAGTTTCCTTCAAGCCGCCGAATGTATAAATGTGGAAAAAATCAGTATG
>ERZ802830.1579-NODE-1579-length-21602-cov-7.52017_pt1 | contig 21602 bp, 14 predicted proteins | sample MGYA00345654_ERZ802830 | MGnify/ENA primary metagenome ERZ802830 (study PRJEB30503, sample SAMEA104212375) | marine metagenome | biome: Westerlies Biome; feature: [SRF] surface water layer (ENVO:00010504) within the epipelagic zone...; material: water...
TTGGCGTGCCATTGGGGTTTTCAAAGGCTGCTTCAGACTGGAATGCGGCACCTAACAATGCAGAGTTAACCAAAACCTTTGGATTGCTATTAAAGTCATTGCTTAAATTTATAGTAAAAATATAACCGCCTAAGCTTTCTTCTAGTTTTAATTCTGGATTATAACCTGATTTTACCAAAGCATCTGTTTCCCTATTAAACGATTTTGATAAATTATAATACACATTAGATCCTATATAAACCGGTAATTTATGAGCTGCAAAATCTTTAGGAGATTTGCCTTTATACCAATAATCTGTTGCTAAGGGATGCTTGTTATAGGCATTGGTACCTGTAAAAATAGTTGGTGAAGCATGGGTATTGTTAGACGCAAAAATATTGTTGTAATACCTATCATCGCCATGAAGTATACTCATAAGTCCCATAACTGCTGTAGCATGTGCAAAATGATAAGGTGTAAAACGGTCTGGAGCCAGACGCATTTTAATACTACCTCCAAAAATATTATGAGCAAAAGCAGTCCCTTGAGAAACGTTTAATAAACTAATCTCTGATAACAATATATTATTATCTATAACAAGCGGTCCATGATTAACTTCTATAAATAAATCTTCAAGAGGGTGGTTAAATAGTAAATTTTTAGAGACTCTGGCTCCTTGGGCTTGCCAATCTAGCCAAATGCCCCTAAAATTGTCATGTATGACATTAGAGGTTATTTCTACATCTATGGCTGCATGTAATTTAATACCCCCAATTTCATAACCAAAAAATTGCTTCCGGATGTGGATATTGTAAATGTGGTTGTTATAAATTTTACTAAAAACTCCTCCTAAGTGGCCGCAAATACCTGTTTGTTCACAGTCTGTAATTTCATTATTTCTAATAATATGTGAACCAACAGTTTCTTTATTCCATCCCTGTTGTAACGCTTTAAAAATAACATCACGTTCACGCTGTGTGCCGTGTTTAACTTTTAAATTAGTCCATTCATTGTGACCAGACTTTCTGTCTTTTCCAATACTTATACCGCTACATTTGGAATAGGCTATGTAATTATTTTCAATAATCCAGCCCTTGCTCCAATAAGGACCAATTAAGCCTTCTTGTTCTGCTGTTGGTGGTGCCCATTGTGTGGCAGCATGAGCCAAATAAAACCCACTAACTGTAATGTAATTTACTCCTGTTTTTTTGGGAAAAAAAACGGTAGGTCGTACATTAATTTCTACAAGCGCTTTATTGGGATTTTGCCCTTTAAAATGGGCGTAAATTTCTGTGGTAGTGTCGTTAACACTACAATACCACTTATATTTGGAACCCTCTTGATCTGAAGCACGCTTTAGTGAGGTTAAATCTAAAACTTGCTCTAAAGTGTTAATCTCGTACAGTGCTTCTCCATTAAGATAAACCTCACCCAAATGGTGATCACGACCGTAAGTATCCATGAGCCAATCCCCTTTTAAAATTTCCTTGTAAGGATTAAAATCTCCAAAAAAAGAATTGGCAATACTTACTTTCCACACATCGCCTTTGTAGCGTTTCCAGTTATTTATAACCTCCGAGCCTTTTATCCATACGACTTCACCTTGAGCTGCTCTGTACGTGATGCGTTGTTGGTCATTAAGACCGCCGTTTAAAGGATTTACACGCTCTCTGTAAGTTCCTTCATGTACAGTTATGATATCCCCAGCTAAGGCTATAGTGGCGGCTTTAGAGATGGTTTTAAAAGGTGCTGTTTTAGATCCTGGATTATTGTCGTTACCCTGTTTAGATACATGGTATTCTTTACCGTTTACTAACAGAGTAAAACAACATATTAGGGTTAAAAATAAATTAGTCATAATAGATAATAAAACTATAAGTTACATGTTAAACTTTAATTAATAAAGTCACAAGGCCTTGTAAACCCGAATGTTATAAGAATTGAACTAAAAAAACAACTGCCCTACTTTCCAATACAGAAATTGGCAAAAATGTTACCTAAAAGATCATCATTGGTAATTTCACCGGTAATCTCGCCAAAATGGTATAGGGCTTGTCTAATATCTATGGCCATAAGATCTCCAGAAAGTCCAGATTCTAGACCGTATTTTACTTTTTGAATCTCTTCAAAAGCTTTAAGCAGTGCGTCGTAATGCCTAGTATTAGTGACAATGGTTTCATCGTTGCGTAGCGCACCTGTATTTATTAAATCTAAAAGTTTTGCGGTTAATTCATCGACGCCTTGACCAGATTTAGCCGATAGCAATAAGACGTTATCAAGAGTGTTTTCTAGAAGTTTTTTATCTTCTTGGGATAATTTATCCACTTTATTAGCCAGTACAATAAGTGGTTTTAAAGGGTGTTTGTTTTTAATTTTTTCGATTTCTATTTGAATACGCTCCAATTCTGCAACTGCAGAACTGGTATCAAAAAGATAAATAACTACTTGTGATTGATCTATTTTTTCAAAGGTTTTTTGGATCCCAATACTTTCTACTAAGTCTTTGGTTTCTCTTATGCCCGCAGTATCTATAAATCTAAAACCAATACCCCCAATAGCTATTTCATCTTCTATTGTATCTCTGGTTGTTCCTGCAATATCAGAAACAATTGCACGGTCTTCATTAAGCAGTGCATTAAGCAAAGTAGACTTTCCTACGTTAGGCTCTCCTACAATAGCCACTGGAATGCCGTTTTTTATAACATTACCAACAGCAAAGGAGTCAATAAGACGTTTTAACACCTCTGTTATTCTATCCACCAGTGCTTTAAACTGTGAACGGTCTGCAAACTCCACATCTTCCTCTGCAAAATCTAACTCTAACTCAATTAATGATGCAAAGTTTAAAAGTTCCTCTCTCAATTTTGCAATTTCAGAAGAGAATCCACCGCGCATTTGCTGCATGGCAATTTTATGAGAGGCTTCATTGTCAGAGGCAATCAAATCAGCAACAGCTTCGGCTTGACTCAAATCTAACTTACCATTTAAAAATGCTCTCAAAGTAAATTCACCAGGTGTAGCCATCCTGCAACCATTTCTAAGCATTAATTGTATTATTTCTTGTTGTATGAAGGGACTGCCGTGACAAGAAATCTCAATAACATCTTCTCCTGTATAGGAGTTGGGATTTTTGAATACACTAACAAGAACTTCGTCTAAAGTCTTATCGCCGTCTTTAATATGTCCTAAATGAATGGAATGTGTAGCTTGATCCTTAATTAACTTTCCTGGAACTACCGACACAAAAAGAGAATTACATATTGCGATAGCCTTTGGACCTGAAAGTCTAATAATTGCTATAGCACCACTTCCTGGGGCTGTTGCCAATGCAACAACGGTATCATTTAAGATCATACTGATTATTTATTGCAAAAATAAACTAATAATTAATTATGCTTAAAAAAATAGCTGCATTAAAAATTGAACTTTTTTATATTTGTTTTCAAAATAAAAATTCGTGAAGCATATTATCAAAATAATCGTTTTAACACTTATTATTAACTCTTGTGAACAAACACCTAAATTACCTGAAGGGGTATACAAAATAACTGGAGAAGCGTCTGGTGTATATAATGGCATAAGAGTTTATTTGAAGGAAAAAGTAGAGAACAGAGGAAGATCAAGATATGTTATAAAAGATACTGCTATTGTTATTAATGAAATGTTTGAATTTAAAGGTACTTATGATAATGAAGTATTATGGTATCTGGAAGGTAATAGCATGCAAGGAAATCTTCCACTTGTAATAACCAATGATCATGTAAAAATTGATCTAAATAAAGATAATATGGAAGAATCATTAATCAGAAACTCTAAAGTTAATGAGGCCATTTCAAAATTAGAAAACAACAGAAAAAAACTTATACAAAGACGAAGAGATTTATTCACAGAATATAAAGAAAAAAAAGATAAAAATGCTTCTTACAAAGTTGAATTTGGAAAAACACTGAAAGGTGTTACAGACTCAATAAATTATTTAGATAAAAAATTTATATCAGAAAACAAAGACAATATTTATTGTCTTGATTTGATAAAAAAATTAAGAAAATCCAATATCACCATAGAAAATATCAATAAATTATTTAATGATTTAAATTCAAAAGTTAAAATCAACCCTACAGGATTAAAACTTAAAAATGAAATTGATATTGAAATTGAAAAAGTTAAAATGCTTCAGAAAGTAAGTATTGGCAAAATAGCACCAGAATTTAAAGCTAAAAATCCTGATGGTGAAATTGTTTCTTTAAGTGATGTGAAAGGAAAATATACCCTCATTGATTTTTGGGCAGCATGGTGTGGTCCTTGTCGTAAAGAAAATCCAAATCTTTTAGAAGTTTACAATAATTTTAATTCTAAAGGATTTGATATTATTAGTATTTCTTTAGATGGTAGAAGAGGTAAAACCGAAGGTAAAAAAGCATGGATTGATGCTATTGACAAAGATGGAATAGGCGCATGGTATCATATCTCAAACCTAGACTACTTTAAATGTGAAATCGCAAAAACATATGGGGTTACATCCATACCGTCTTCATTTTTAATTGATGAAAAAGGAAAAATTATTGCTAAAAACCTAAGAGGTAAATCACTTCAAAATAAATTAAAACAACTGTTTGAGTAATAGGAAGATTCCTCTTATAATTTATTTGTTTTTATAAGATAGAACAACACAATAATTGGTATAGCCAACAAAACGACCATTCCCAGGCGGTCAAACAATAATCCTGGCCATATTAATAAGGTTGTAAAATAGCCTCCTACTGCCCCACCAAAGTGCGCGTCATGACCAATGTTTCCCATCTGCTTTTTCATACCATAAATAGAATAAAACAAATAGCCAATGCCAAAAATATAAGCTGGGATTGGAATAGGAATGAAAAACAAATACAGTGACATATTGGGTTCTAACAAAATAGCGGCATAAAGAATACCTGTTACTGCGCCGCTAGCGCCAATAGCACTGTAATAAGGTTGATGTTTATGAAAAAAATAGGCTAAGAAATTACCAACAAATAAGCTTATAAAATAAATAATGAGAAAGTTAATACTACCCATATAAGCTACAACCACATTTGCAAACATGTATAATGTAAACAAATTAAAGAATAAATGCGTGAAATTAGCATGTAAAAAGGCAGCACTTAAATACCTAATGTACTCTCCATTCTTAATACTTCCAATATTAAATTTATAGCGTTCAAAGAAACCAAAATCATTAAAACCCTTAACAGATACTAAAATATTGGCCAAAATAACCAGAATAACTTCAAGACTTAATTGTTGCATAAATCGGTCAAAAAAACTTTATTAAACTATATTTGTCTGCAAATCTAATAAAACATAATGCAATTAGTAATTTACGTACTGTTATATCCAATACTTTATTTTATTTCTATTCTTCCCTTTAGATTGTTGTATGCATTTTCTGATTTTTTATATCTTATAATTTACAGAGTTTTTGGCTATAGAAAAAAAGTTGTATTTGATAACCTAAAATTAGTTTACCCCAATAAAACTATAAAAGAACTGAAACAGATTGCAAAACTGTTTTATCACCACTTGTGCGATATGATGGTAGAATCTATTAAATCTATAACTATCAGTGAAAAAAGCATGAAATCGCACTTTACTTTTAAAAATATTGAACTTATTAAAGAACTTGAAGCCAAAAATAGAAGTATCATACTAATGTGTGCCCACTATGGCAGCTGGGAATGGATTTTTATTCTACAGACTTACGTTTCTCATAAAGGTTATGCTGTTTATAAAAAACTATCTAATCCTTATTTTGATAAACTTTTTAAACGCATTAGGGCAAAATATAATAGCCATTTAATAACAACCAAACAAACTATTCCTACCCTAATACAATCAAAGCAAAAAGGGGAACTTACCATAAGCGGTTTTGTTTCTGACCAGTCTCCTAGAATTCACAAAACACACCACTGGGGAAATTTTATGGGTATTGATGTTCCTGTTTTTACAGGCGCAGAAATGCTTGCAAAAAAACTTGATATGAGTGTGGTGTTTTTTAGAGTAAAACGCTTAAAAAGAGGTTATTATGAAACCACTTTTGAACTCATGGCTGAAAACCCAAAAAAATTTGCAGACTACGCAATTACAGATGATTTCTTAAAACGGGTTGAAAAACAAATACATGAAGCACCACAATATTATTTATGGACGCACAAAAGGTGGAAGCATCGTAATCAAAATAAAACCACTGCCTCCTAAATAGAGGCAATAGCTTTTATTTCTGATATTATTTTATTAGCTAGACTATTTGCTGCATCAGCAGTCATAGCCTCGGTATAAATTCTAATGATTGGCTCTGTATTACTTTTTCTTAAATGTACCCAACTCTCCTTAAAATCAATTTTTACACCATCTATAGTTGTAATTCTCTCACCGTTATATTTGGATTCCATTGCTTTTAAGATACCATCAACATCAAGATTTGGAGTAAGCTCAATTTTCTTTTTACTCATAAAGTAATTTGGATATGAAGCTCTTAAAGCACTTACAGACATTTTCTTATCTGCCAATAAACTTAAAAACAAGGCCACACCAACCAAAGCGTCTCTACCGTAATGTAATTCTGGATAGATAATACCTCCATTACCCTCTCCACCGATAATAGCATTGTTTTTTTTCATAAGTTCTACAACATTAACTTCCCCAACAGCACTAGCCTCATATTGTCCACCGTGTTTTGCAGTAACATCACTTAACGCACGTGTAGAACTCATATTACTTACAGTATTACCCGGTGTTTGCGACAATACGTAATCGGCACAAGCTACTAATGTGTATTCTTCACCAAACATTTCACCATTTTCATCCATAAAAGCCAATCGGTCTACATCTGGATCAACAACAATACCAAAATCACAGGCTGAATATTTTACAGCTTCAGATAAATCTGTTAAATGCTCTTTTAACGGTTCTGGATTGTGTGGAAAATGTCCTGTAGGATCACAATATAGCTTGGTAGTTTCAACACCCAACTCCTCTAACAATCGTGGAATAGCAATTCCTCCTGTAGAGTTCACTCCATCAACAACCACCCTAAATTTAGCTTTCTTTATGGCTTCTACGTTAACTAAAGGTAAGTTTAATACCTCATCAACATGAATATCTATGTATGCATCATTACGTTTTATAGTACCTAAATCATCTACTTCTGCAAATTGAAAATTATCAGACTCAGCAATTTCAAGGATTTTTTGCCCTTCTGCTGCATTCAAAAATTCTCCTTTCTCATTCAATAATTTTAAAGCATTCCATTGTTTTGGATTGTGACTGGCCGTTAAAATAATACCACCATCTGCATGCTCCAAAGGTACGGCAACCTCTACGGTTGGCGTTGTAGATAAATCTAAATCAATGATATCTATTCCTAAACCAACCAAAGTTTGCATAACTAAACTTTGAATCATATGGCCAGACAATCTCGCATCTCTCCCCACCACAACTGTCAATGACTCTTCATTTCTATAAGATTTTAGCCAAACTCCATATGCTGCTGCAAATTTAACAGCATCTATTGGCGTAAGATTATCACCAACATTACCTCCTATAGTTCCTCTAATTCCCGATATTGATTTTATTAACGTCATTTTGGTTTTTTTTAATTTTCGACAAATATAAAAGTATTCTAATGATTTAAAGAGGGAATATGTAAATTATGGCCTTGAATTATTTAGCACATATTTACTTATCCTTTGATAATAAACCTCGAGCTATTGGAAACTTTATTGCAGATGCAGTCAAAGGAAAACGATATTTAGAATATCCCGAAGAAATTCAAAAAGGTATTCAAATGCACAGAGCTATAGATACATTTACAGATCAGCATGAAGCATTTAAAAAAAGTAAACAAAAACTTTTTAGTATCTATAGTCATTACAGTGCTGTAATTGTTGATATTTTTTATGATCATTTTCTAGCTAAAAATTGGAATAAATATCATGATAAATCCTTATTAAAATTCACTACAGCATTTTACACCAGTCTTAGTTTACACTCTGATTTACTTCCTGAAAAAATTTGTAAGATGATGCCGTACATGATTGAACAAAATTGGCTTTATAATTACCAATATATTGAAGGAATACAGCGGGTTCTTGAAGGCATGAATAGAAGAACTAAAGGAAAATCAAACATGCATCTTGCTACCAATGAATTATTACAATATTACTCAGATTTTGAAAATGAATTTTTTGTATGCTTTAATGATGTAACTTTATACACCAAAGATTTGACTAATACCTTTTAATGAAACTCCTGCATTTAGTTTTTTTACTTTTTATCTCAGTACTGACGTCCTGTAAAGAAAATATTCCTAAAACATTTAACCACGATAAATCTAACCATTATAAAGGAATGGTTGTTTCTGCTAGAAAAGAGGCTTCTGATATTGGAATTCAAATTATGAAACTAGGTGGTAACGCTTTTGATGCCATGCTAGCCACAGAATTAGCTTTAGCAGTTGTTCATCCATGTGCTGGCAATTTAGGCGGAGGAGGATTTATGGTTTATAGATTAAATAATGGAGAAACTGGCACCTTAGATTACAGAGAAAAGGCTCCGCTTAATGCAAGTAAAAACATGTACCTAAATAATGATCGTTCGATCATTAAAAACCTTAGTAAAATTGGTATTAAAGCAGTAGGTGTTCCAGGAACTGTAAAAGGTGTTTTTAAAGCTCACAAACGTTTTGGTTTATTACCTGCTAAAGAGGTGTTAAAACCTGTGATTGCACTAGCCAAAAACGGTTATATTATTACTAGAAAACAGTACAACAGAATTAAAGAATACGATAGTATTTTAAGATTAGTTAATGGCGATCAAATTCTTTTTAAGCCTGATTTAAAAATTGGAGATACTATTGTAAATATAAAATTAGCTGAAACGTTAAGTAGATTAGCTATTAGCGGAAGTGATGATTTTTACACAGGAGAATCCTCTAAAAAATTATTAAATTTTATTTCCAACAAATCAGGAATCATAAATGCAGATGATCTTAAATCATACGATGCTATATGGAGAACCCCACTTACTTTCTCTTTTAAAGACTATACAATTCATTCAATGGGTCCGCCGTCAAGTGGTGGTATTGTTTTGGGGCAGATTTTAAAAATGATTTCACCTTATCTAAACCAAACACATACTCCAAATTCCGAAGCATACGTTAAATTATTAGTGGAAGCAGAAAAAAGAGCTTATGCAGACAGAAGCTATTATCTTGGTGATCCAGATTTTGTTAACATTCCTAAAGATAAATTACTTGATCCTAAATATTTGAACAAAAGACTCACTGAGTTTGCATTGGATTCTATAATACCATCATCTAAAATTTCATATGGTGACCCAAATTTTATAAATAATGAAAGCTCAGAAACAACACACTATTCAATCGTTGACCATCAGGGTAATGCTGTTTCTGTGACAACTACACTAAATAGTAATTATGGTTCTAAAGTTTTTGTTCCAGAATTAGGTATTTTTCTAAACAATGAAATGGACGATTTTAGTATCAAACCTGGAATCCCTAATAACTACGGGCTTATTGGTGGTGAAGCTAACAGTATAAAGCCCCAAAAACGTATGTTAAGTTCAATGACACCAACTATTGTTGAGAAAAACAATGAATTATTTCTTGTTGTTGGCTCGCCTGGTGGATCAACGATCATTACATCGGTACTTCAAACCATACTTAACGTTGTTCATCACCAAATGCCAATACAAAAAGCAGTTGACTACCCTAGATTTCATCACCAGTGGTTGCCAGATGAAATTAGAATGGAAAAAAACAGATTTGTAGATTCAATAAAAATATCATTGAAAAATTATGGCTATAAATTAAATGATAATGAATATGAATATATAGGTATAATTGATGCCATACAAGTTAATAAGGATTGCACATTGATTGGTGGTGCTGACCACCGAGGTGATGATCATGCATCTGGATTTTAAAAATTATGATAGACATAACCATATTAACAGACCCAAGGTATACAACTGATTATCCTAAAGACCCATACAAACACAATGAATTTTTAAAAGATGATTTATTATTTAAGATCATAATGAGTGTTAAAGCCATAAAAAAACATATCATTTAAAAATGAAAAAAATAGTCAAAATAGGAGTTGGCCTAGTGGTGTTTTTTACACTTCCAAGTATGCTCTTTTTTAGCTTCATTTATTTAAAATACAATGAACCTTTACCAACTGCTAAATATGATAATAACACACAATTAATGGTAGATACTATTAAATCGTTTATCAATTACGAGCACTACAGGAATACAGATTATATATCATGGACCTTTAAGAGAAGACATCATTTTAAATGGCATAAAAACAAGGGTTTGTGTGAAGTTTATTGGAAAAATATCAAGGTTAAATTAGATTTAAATAATAAAGAAAACTCATTAGTACATATCAATGAAAAATTAATAGATGTATCTGAATCTGAGCCTTATATTGAAAAAGCTGTTAAATTATTTAATAATGATTCTTTTTGGCTTGTAGCACCCTTTAAATTAGAGGACGAAGGTACCATACTTAGAACAACGCTAATTGATAATAAAAAAGCTTTAATGGTTACTTATACTAAAGGAGGAACCACTCCTGGTGATACCTATGTTTGGTTATTTGATGAAAAAGGTAATCCAAAAAGTTTTAAAATGTGGGTTGACCTTATTCCTATTGGAGGACTTGAAGCCAGTTGGAATGATTGGGTTATGACTGACTCTAAAATTAAACTCCCAACAGCTCACAAAATTGGTCAGCTTGAACTAGAAATAGATCAAATAATCACAAAAGTCTCTTATTAAACAGCTTTCTTTTTATAAAGAAAACTTCTATTTTTGACGATTGGCTTATTATGAATAGAAAAGAAGAATTTATTGAGGTTAAAGGTGCTAGAGTTCACAATCTCAAAAATATTGATATTGATATACCTCGTGAAAAACTAGTTGTTATTACTGGATTATCAGGCAGTGGTAAGTCATCATTAGCTTTCGATACCATTTACGCAGAAGGTCAAAGACGCTATATAGAAACCTTTTCAGCATACGCTAGACAATTTTTAGGGAGTTTAGAACGACCAGATGTAGATAAAATAGATGGGCTTTCACCAGTTATTGCCATTGAACAAAAAACAACCAGTAAGTCACCGCGATCAACCGTAGGCACCATTACAGAAATTTATGATTTTTTAAGATTACTTTTTGCCAGAGCGGGTGACGCTTACTCCTATGTTACTGGTGAAAAAATGGTAAGCTACACCGACGAACAAATTAAAGAGCTTATCATTGCTAGTTATCAAAACAAACGTATAAATATTTTAGCGCCAGTAATTAAATCGCGAAAAGGCCATTACAGAGAGCTATTTGATCATATTAGTAAACAAGGTTTTGTTAAAGTTAGAGCTGATGGGGAAATTATAAATTTAGCACCGGGACTTAAATTAGATCGATATAAAACGCATGATATTGAAATTGTTATAGACCGTCTAGTTATAAATGAAAATGCAGACCAGACCTTAGATAAACGACTAACTGAAACCATTCAAACGGCACTTTATCATGGTGACGGCGTGCTTCAAGTTATGGACCAAGATAGCAATGAGACCAGATACTTTAGTAAGCATCTGATGTGCCCCACTTCAGGTATTTCGTATCCAAATCCTGAGCCTAATAATTTCTCGTTTAATTCCCCAAAAGGGGCGTGTCCAAAATGTAACGGTTTAGGAGAACTTTATGTTGTAAATCCTAATAAAATAATTCCTAATGCTAAAATATCAATAGCTAATGGAGCCCTCGCACCTCATGGTCCTCAAAAGAATAGTTGGATTTTTAAACAATTAGAGCTTATTGCTAAACGCTATAAGTTTAAATTATCTGATCCATATAAATCGATTCCTGAATCTGCTAAATCCTTTATTTTGTATGGGGGTAAAGATCAATTTGATGAGCATAGTAAATCTTTAGGTATTACTAGAAATTATAATATTGATTTTGAAGGCATCGCTAACTTTATTGAATCACAATACAAAAACTCAGACTCAAAGTCATTAAGAAGATGGGCCAGAGATTATATGGATAAAGTAGATTGTCAAACTTGCTCTGGCAGTAGATTAAAGCCTGAATCATTATGCTTTAAAATTAATAATAAGAACATTCAAGATCTCACTTCAATGGATATTGAGGGACTTTTTAAGTGGTTTAAAAATATTGATGCTAAACTTAGCAAAACTCAACATAAAATTGCAGAGGAGATTATCAAAGAAATTAAAACACGATTACAATTCTTATTAGATGTTGGGTTAAGTTACCTCTCCTTAAGTAGAAGTTCAAAAACATTATCAGGAGGAGAAGCGCAAAGAATTCGCTTAGCTACTCAAATAGGGTCTCAGTTGGTAGGTGTTCTTTATATTCTTGATGAACCTAGTATTGGGCTACATCAACGGGATAATGAAAAACTCATTATGGCGTTAAAGTCTTTAAGAGATATTGGTAATTCCGTTATTGTTGTAGAACATGATAAAGACATGATAGAGGAAGCAGATTACGTCATAGATATTGGACCGCTAGCGGGAAAAAACGGTGGTGAGATTATAAGTCAAGGTACTCCAAAAGAAATCTTGTCACACAATACTACAACTACAGCCTATCTAAATGGAACAAAAACCATTGAAATCCCATCAAAACGAAGAAGTGGGAATGGAAATTTTGTTCAACTTAAAGGCTGTAATGGTAATAATCTAAAAAATATTGATGTTAAATTCCCATTAGGTAAAATGATTGGGGTAACTGGAGTTTCAGGAAGTGGAAAATCTACTTTGATTAATGAAACACTTTATCCCATATTAAATTCTCATTTTTTTAATGCTGTTAAAAAGCCACTAGAATACAAATCAATTCAAGGGCTTGAGCACATTGATAAAGTCATTGATATAGATCAATCACCAATAGGTAGAACGCCCAGAAGTAACCCCGCAACATATACAGGGGTTTTTAGTGAAATACGCACTTTATTTGCTAAAATTCCGGAGGCAATGATACGGGGCTATAAACCAGGGCGATTTAGTTTTAATGTAAAAGGTGGACGTTGTGAAACATGCCAAGGTGGAGGGTTGAAACTTATTGAAATGAACTTTTTACCAGATGTATATGTTGAATGCGAAACCTGTCAAGGAAAACGATTCAATAGAGAAACCTTAGAAATTAGATACAAAGGCAAATCTATTAGTGATGTCCTTGAAATGACTATCAATGAATCGGTATTATTTTTTGAACATATTCCTAAAATTTATAAAAAACTTAAAACCATTCAAGATGTTGGACTAGGCTATATAACACTTGGACAACAAAGCACCACACTATCAGGTGGTGAAGCCCAACGCATTAAATTAGCAACAGAATTAAGTAAACGGGACACCGGAAATACTTTTTATATTTTAGATGAACCCACTACAGGACTTCATTTTGAAGATATTAGAGTATTAATGGATGTACTTAATAGGTTAGTTGATAAAGGAAATACTGTATTAATTATTGAACATAATCTAGATGTTATTAAATTAGTAGATTACATCATAGATATTGGTCCTGAAGGGGGACAAAAAGGGGGACAACTCATTGCTAAAGGTGACCCTGAAACTATCATAAATAATGAGCATAGTCATACAGCTAAATTTTTAAAAAAAGAACTTAATTAACTATGAAGAAAGAATCACATCACAAGGGATGGAATGAAATAAAAACTAATGACTCTTGGGCAATATTCAAGATTGTTGGAGAATTTGTTAACGGTTATGAAAAATTAAGCAGAATAGGTCCATGTGTATCTATTTTTGGTTCAGCTAGGACAAAACCAGATCATAAATACTATAAGTTAGCCGAGGAAGTCGCTTCAAAAATTGTTAATCATGGTTACGGTGTTATCACTGGAGGTGGACCAGGAATTATGGAAGCTGGAAATAAAGGTGCTTATTTAGCCGGAGGAACTTCAGTTGGCTTAAATATTGAACTGCCTTTTGAACAACACGATAATCCATACATTGATCACGATAAAAGCCTTGATTTTGACTACTTCTTTGTGAGAAAGGTGATGTTTGTAAAATACTCTCAAGGCTTCGTTGTTATGCCTGGTGGTTTTGGGACACTAGATGAATTATTTGAGGCTATCACACTAATACAAACCAATAAAATTGAAAAATTTCCTATTGTTTTAGTTTCTAGAGAGTTTTGGGGAGGTTTACTAGATTGGATAAAGGAAACGCTACTAGCAAAATTCTCAAATATCAGTGAAGGTGATTTAGATCTTATTCATGTGGTTGATACTCCTGATGAAGTCATTAACATATTAGATAATTTCTATAAAAAATATGATTTAAGTCCTAACTTTTAAATCAATATCTAATTTGAAATACCAAAAGTATCTATGCTTTGCAATTGTGATGGTCTTCTTTTTTTCTAGAGGATTCGCACAACAATGCACAACAATTAAAATGGTATTAGATACTACAGCAAATTCATTACGAATTAAACAAACGCTATTTTATAAAAACACATCAAAAGCTACCCTAAATAATATCGTTTTAATAGATTGGAATAATAGTTATAATTCAAAGACCTCTCCCCTTGCAGAACGATTTTCAGAAGAGTACGATTCAAAGTTTCACTTTGCAAAATCAGAGGATAGAGGTTACACCACAATTCAATCTGTAGTTGATGAAAATAATAATAAACTTAAATTTAAATACGACTCAAAACATCCTGATAACCTTAATTTATCTCTAAAAAAACCTTTACATCCAAACAATGAAACTGCATTAGTTTTTGATTATACGGTTAAATTACCTAATATGAAATTCACGGGCTATGGTGTAGATAAGAATTCAAATTATAACCTAAGGTATTGGTATTTTACACCTGCGATTTATGACAATGGATGGATTTACCAAAGTAATTTAAATCTTGACGATCTATGCACTACACCTATGGATATTGATTTAAAAATTTCTTACCCAAAACATTTTAATGTAATAAGCGAATTAGACGAAGTAACACCAAAAGCAAACAACACAATTCATTTAAGAGGACTAAATAGAGTTGATAGTCGATTAATTTTAACTAAAGAAAACGATTTTAAATCCATTAAAACAGATGTTTTTACTATTTCAAGTAATTTAAATGATAAGGACATTAACGCTATCGATAAGGTTTTAGCTACTGATCGTATTATTCAATTTTTAACCAAAGAATTAGGCCCATATAAAAATAAAAAGCTTTTAGTAACTAAAACAGATTATAGTAAAGATAAACTGTATGGAATTAATCAATTACCAAAAATTCTTAGACCATTTCCAGAAGAATTTCAATATGAAGTAAAACTATTAAAATCCACTTTAAAACTTTTCATTAACAACAGTCTGTTTTTTGACAACAGACATGATTATTGGCTTTCTGATGGTATGCAAATATATTATTTAATGAAATATGTAGATTTCTACTACCCAGAATCAAAACTTCTTGGAGAATTAGCGAAAATATGGGGGGTTAGATCGTTTAATGCAGCCAAAAAAGATTTTAACTATCAATATTATTTGTATTACATGCAGATAGTTAGAATAAATAGAGATCAGCCACTCAACCTTCCAAAAGACCAATTACTCAAGTTTAATTCAAATATCTCGAGTAAATATAAATCTGCTATTGGTTTCGATTATTTGAAAGACTATTGTGACACCTCCAATTTTGATAACATTTTTAAAAAATTCTTTGTTGAATATCAAGGCAAGCAAACTTCTTCAAATGATTTTTCTAAAATTTTAAAAGGAAAGTGCCCTAAAAATATTGATTGGTATTTTGATAATTACATTAACTCAAACAAACGTATCGACTACAAACTCAAATCGGCTAAAGTCGTTGACGATTCCATTAAGTTTATTATAAAAAATAAGTATAAATCCAATTTTCCAATTTCACTTTACGAAGTCAAAAAAGACAGTGTATTAGCAAAGTATTGGTATAATGATATCAATACATTAAACAAAAAGAGTATAAGCTATAACGGAGGTGATCAACTTGTAATTAATTACGAACAAATCATACCAGAATTTAATTTAAGAAACAATCATAAGTCTTTAAATTCAAATAAACTACTAAATAAACCTTTTCAAGTTCGAATATTTAAAGATTTAGAGGACCCTAATTATAATCAAGTCTTTATTATGCCTATTTTAGAGTATAAAAACATATACGATGGTATAACATTAGGGGGCAAACTTTACAACAAATCAGTACTTCGAAAAACATTTAATTACAACTTAACGCCAAAGTATTCGGTAAATTCTAAAACTTTAACCGGTAGCTTTAATGCCTATGTAATGAAGTATTATGAAGACTCAGACCTCTTCAAATTATTTTATGGAATATATGGTAATTATTCATCTTTTGGAAGAGATGCCTTCGTTAGAAAATTTACACCTAGTATATCATTATCTTTTAGAGACAGTAAAGACTACAGATCTAATCTAAGATCACAAGTTCAAATGCGATTAACAAGTATTAATAAGACTATTGGCCCTGATTCAGATGTTATCGATACGGCACCAAATTATGATGTTGTAAATTTAAGATATCTCAGATCAAATGCTGGCCTTATTAAGCACAGTAGATGGTATAATGATCTACAATTTTCTAAAAACTTTGGAAAAGTTACATTTAACTATGAGTATAGAAAACTCTCGGAAAATAACCGTCAATTTAATTTGAGATGCTTTGCTGGTGTGTTCCTTTATAATAACACCCAGCAAAATGATGATTATTTTAGTTTTGCATTAGATCGACCTACAGACTACTTATTTGATTATGGTTATTTAGGAAGGTCAGAAGCAAGTGGCCTATTTAGTCAACAAATTATTGTTGCAGAAGGAGGATTTAAATCCTTTTTAGAACCAAGGTATGCTAATCAATGGATGACTACAGCCAATGCTATAACAACCATTTGGAGGTACATAGAGGCATACGGAGATGTAGGTTTAGTTAAAAACAATTCGCAATCCCCAGAATTTGTTTATGATTCTGGAATAAGATTAAACTTAGTAGAAGATTATTTTGAAATTTATTTCCCGGTATACTCTAAATTAGGATGGGAAATAACTCAAAATAACTATGCTGAGAAAATTAGATTTACATTTACTGTTGATCCACAAATTCTCATTGGTCTATTTAAAAGAAAATGGCTTTAAAATATTTTCAATAAAAAACTGATTTTTTTATATTTTTTCTGATATTTTATATAAAAATTATGATTTATTGTGTAATTATCATTTTTTTAACAAAAAACTCCTTTTGTTAAATTATAAAGAATGTTTAAATTTGCATGACATTTATCAACTATGCAAGACACACCTAACTTAACTCAACAACTTACTTACGAAGATTTTAAAACACAAGTCATCAAGGACTATGAGACGGCTGTAATAAGTCGTGAGTGCAGTCTTCTTGGTCGTAGAGAAGTTCTAACAGGTAAAGCCAAATTTGGAATTTTTGGAGGTGGAAAAGAAGTACCTCAATTAGCTATGGCTAGAGCATTTAAACAAGGTGATTTTAGATCGGGCTATTACAGAGATCAAACCTTTATGATGGCTATTGATCATCTTAATATTGATCAGTTTTTTGCGGGATTATATGCTCACACCGATTTGAAAGCAGACCCTATGACTGCTGGACGACAAATGGGGGGGCATTTTGGAACGCATAGTTTAGATGAACACGGACACTGGAATGATTTAACTCAAATAAAAAATTCTAGTGCTGATGTATCGCCAACTGCAGCTCAAATGCCAAGGCTTTTAGGTTTAGCTCAAGCTTCAAAAATGTATCGCCATTTAGATAATTTAAATAGTTTTAAGTTTTCTAAAAACGGTAATGAAGTAGCATGGGGTACCATTGGTAATGCCAGTACAAGTGAAGGATTATTTTTTGAGACTGTAAATGCTGCTGGAGTACTTCAAGTACCAATGGTTATAAGTATTTGGGATGATGAATATGGTATATCAGTGCATGCCAAACATCAAACCACCAAAGAGAATATATCTGAAATATTAAGTGGTTTTCAAAGAACTGAAAACGAATCGGGTTATGAAATTCTTACAGTAAAAGGTTGGGACTATGCCAGTTTAATTGATACTTACAAAAAAGCAGGGGAAATTTCTAGAAATGAGCATGTTCCTGTAATTATTCATGTACAAGAGCTTACACAACCGCAAGGACATTCTACCTCGGGCTCTCATGAACGTTATAAATCACCTGAACGTCTCCAATGGGAAAAAGATCACGATTGTATCACAAAAATGAGAGCTTGGATTATAGAAAATAACATTTCTGATGATGCATATCTTACAGATCTTGAAAAAAACTGTAAAATAACTGTTAGACAAGGAAAAAACAGAGCTTGGCAAGCTTATTTAGCACCAATTGAAAAAGAAAAAGAAGATGTTTTAGTGCTTCTTGAAAGTTTAGCTGAACAAAGTAAAAACAAAGCTTTTATAAAGAATTTAATTAAGGGACTGAGAGATAATAGCGAACCCGTTAGAAAAGATGTAATCTCTGCTGCAAGGAAAGGACTTAGATACACTGTAAAAGAAAACTCAAAGCCTAAAGAGACCCTCAAAGCATGGATAAATACTTATTTTGAAAATATTCAGCCTAAATATTCATCACATTTATATAGTGAATCTAGTCATAATCCATTAAAAGTTAATTTTTCTAAACCTTTATATGATGAAAATTCTGAAAAAGTTGATGGCAGAATTATACTAAGAGATAATTTTGATAAGCTTTTTGAAAAATATCCTGAAGCTATTATTTTCGGTGAAGACTCTGGTAATATTGGCGATGTTAATCAAGGTTTAGAAGGACTTCAAAAAAAGTATGGTGCACTTCGTATAGCCGATGCTGGAATTAGAGAAGCTACAATTTTAGGGCAAGGTATTGGTATGGCCATGCGTGGACTTAGACCTATCGCGGAGATTCAATATTTAGATTACATATTATACGCGCTTCAAATTATAAGTGATGATCTTTCAACCTTGCATTACAGAACACTAGGAAGACAAAAGGCTCCGATGATCATTAGAACGCGTGGGCATCGTCTGGAAGGCATATGGCATTCCGGTTCTCAAATGTCGGGTATATTAAATTTAATAAGAGGGGTTTATTTTCTTGTTCCACGAAATATGACTGTTGCGGCAGGATTCTACAATACCCTTATGGAGGCAGACCAGCCTGCACTCATTGTTGAGTGTTTAAATGGCTATCGTTTAAAAGAAAAGAAACCAAGTAATCTAGGAGAATTTAAACTTCCGTTAGGTGTAGTTGAAACCTTAAAAAATGGTACAGATATAACTTTAGTAAGTTATGGATCAACACTAAGAATTGTTGAACAGGTTGCAAAAGAACTTATGGAAGTAGATATTAATGCAGAAGTAATAGATATTCAATCTCTTATGCCTTTTGATATTAATCATGATATTGTTGAAAGTATCAAAAAAACCAATCGTTTATTGATTATAGATGAAGATGTTCCTGGTGGTGCATCGTCATATATCTTAAATGAAGTTTTAGACCATCAAAATGCTTACGAATTTTTAGATAGTAAACCTAAAACACTCACAGCTAAAGAACACAGGCCAGCTTATGGATCTGATGGTGATTATTTTTCAAAACCATCTGCTGAAGATATTTTTGAAACGGTTTATGCAATGATGCATGAATCTAATCCGTTAAAATATCCTGAACTTAGATAAAACATTATGGTAAAAACATTTCCAAACCTTGGTTTACTGATATTCAGAGTATTAATATCTGGCATGATGCTGTTTCATGGTATCCCTAAAATTGAGAAGTTATTTACCCTACCAATCTCATTTGCTGATCCTCTCGGTGTTGGTAGTACCACATCATTAATACTTACATTAATTGGCGAGGTATTAGCGCCCATTTTTATAATTGTTGGGTTTAAGACCAGATGGGCCTCAATCCCTGCAGCAATAACAATGGCTGTTGCTGCTTTTATTGTTCATGCCGACGATTCCTTTTATAAGAAAGAAAAAGCTATTTTATATCTTGTATGTTTTGTGGCAATAGGCTTATTAGGACCTGGTAAATACGCAATCAATAAAAAATAATGAAAGCTGCTTCTGTTTCAGAAATAAAAAAAGAACTGAGACAAGTAGCTCCTGTCCAACTTGCCGAAATCATTCTGCGTTTAGCAAGATTTAAAAAGGAAAATAAAGAATTACTTACCTACTTATTATTTGAATCAGACTCTGAGGAACATTATGTTAAATCAGTGAGCACCTATATAAATACTGAATTTAAATTAATTAATACCTCAAATTACTATTACATTAAGAAAAGTATTAGAAAAATTCTGAGACAAACTAAAACCTTTATCAGGTATTCAAATGTAAAAGAAACTGAAGTCGAGTTGCTACTCCACTTTTGTGAATGTATGATAGCTTTTGAACCTTCAATTTTTAAAAATAGAACATTAAACAATATTTTTGATAGACAAATCATTTTGGTTGAAAAGAAAATCAAAACGCTTCATGAGGATTTACAATACGAATACAATATTCAAAAAGAGGATTTACTCAATAGTATTTTGTCCATTTAAATAAAAAATTGTGGCGTGTTTTATTCCTTTAATGGTTAATGAAAAAAGCATTGTTTTACCTAAGACATTCACCTACCCTTTTTATTATCAACCTGACGAGTTAGCCAAACTAGCTGTTTCAGATTTACAAAAACGTATTGAGGCTCAGGATTGGGAACACAATTTTGGTCTTATCCCTAACCAAAAGGGATTAGCAATTGGTAAAATGTTTGGTGTTTTAATAGTTAAAAGTAAAAACGGAACACTTGGCTATTTAGCTGCATTTTCTGGGAAAGTTGCCGAAAGTAATCATCACGATTACTTTGTGCCACCTGTATTTGATATGTTAAAAAAAAATAGTTTCTTCAAAAAAGAAGAAGCTATAATAAATGAAATAAATAATCAAATAGAGGCTATTGAAAATAGTGAAGCTTACCTAAAAGCTAAATCACAATTTATATCTAAAAAACAAAAAACAGAAACTAAACTCAAAGTTCGAAGAGTAGAACTCAAGACACTAAAAAAGGAGAGAAAGACAAGAAAAGCAGAAGCATTAAAAACTAATAATGAAACTTTTTTTAACCAAGTTACAGAACAGCTAAAAAAAGAAAGTCTTAGCCAACAGGCATTTTATAAAGTCCTTGCTAAAAGATGGCAGGCCATATTAAATTATTACGAAAAAGAATATACCGTTTACAAAAGACAAATAGATGCTTTAAAAGATGACAGAAAAGAGCGTTCTGCCCGATTACAAGACAAACTATTTGAACAATATACCTTTAAAAACATTAATGGTGTATCAAAAAGTCTAAAACACATCTTTGACGCTACAATTTTTAAAACACCTCCAGCAGGTGCCGGAGAATGCGCTGCTCCTAAGCTTTTACAATATGCATTTATAAATAGTCTAACTCCAATTTCCATGGCAGAATTTTGGTG
>ERZ802830.1580-NODE-1580-length-21589-cov-8.88562_pt1 | contig 21589 bp, 24 predicted proteins | sample MGYA00345654_ERZ802830 | MGnify/ENA primary metagenome ERZ802830 (study PRJEB30503, sample SAMEA104212375) | marine metagenome | biome: Westerlies Biome; feature: [SRF] surface water layer (ENVO:00010504) within the epipelagic zone...; material: water...
AAACATAGAGCTAAGAATCTTCTTTACATGCCTTTATTAACTCATCCAACTACAGGGGGAGTTACTGCTAGTTTTGCGATGTTAGGAGATCTAATATTGGCGGAGCCAAAAGCTCTTATAGGATTTGCAGGGAGAAGAGTAATAGAACAAACTTTGAGAGAAAAATTACCTGATAATTTTCAAACAGCAGAATATCTTTTAGAACATGGATTCGTTGATGTAATCGTAAATAGGAAGGAACTTAAAAGCACTTTGACAAAACTTTTAAAAGTCCATGGTGTAAAAGAACTGGTTCAGACAAATTAAAAAGATGAAAATTATTTTTAAATTTTTTTCTTTATGTTTTACCTTTTTAATTCTAATTTTAAATAACTCTGAATTTGCATATGCTGTCAGTAATGTAGATTGGCTACTTTTAAAAGAAAATAATGATGGTAAGGAATGGATTGATATGGGAAGTATTAAGGAAATAAATGCTGAAGAAATAACAGTTTTAACAAAGTTCCTTAAAAATCCTAATGAACCAAGCGATAAAGAAGAATTATCTCTTTATGTTATGAGAATTAATTGTAAGGATAAAACATATAAAGATACTTCAATTAATGGGATCCCACAGTTCGGTTCAAAGTGGCAAACTTCAAATAATGATGAGCTTATTGATGTTGTTATTGAAAAAGGTTGTTCTGAAAAAATAGATTAATGACTAACATTAATATTTCACGAAAATTAAGAATCGCAATTGCTGGCTTAGGATTTGGAAAAAAAATTCATTTAGAAGCTTTAAAAGAATCAGATTACTTAATTCCAACTACAATTTATCACTATAAAAAAGAAAAAGGACCATCATTAGAGAAAGAAACCGGTTTAAATTTTTATCATGATTGGGGAAAATTAGTTAAATCTAAAGATATCGACGGTATAATAATTGCTACATCTCCTGAATCAAGATTTAAATTAGCAAAGGAAGCACTGGAGAATAATAAACATCTCTTATTAGAAAAACCTGTTGCCTTAACTTCCGAAGAAATTGAAGAACTCCAAAGAATATCCTTAATTAATAATTTGAGTGTTTGCGTAGATTTTGAATATAGAGCAGTACCTCTTTTTCTACAAACCAAGAAAATAATTGATGAGAATATTTTAGGTAAAATTTATTTAATTAAACTTGATTGGTTAATGGGCAGCAGATCTGATCCCAAGAGAGCATGGAACTGGTATTCATTAAGAGAAAAAGGGGGAGGAGTAATTGGAGCTTTGGGAACTCATGCATTCGATATGTTGAACTGGTTTTTTGGAGAATCGATAAAGGTATCTGGAAAAATATCAACATCAATTAAGGAAAGATCATTGTCTAATTCCTCCAAGATATTGGAAGTAACAAGTGAAGATATTTGTATAGCTAACCTTGAAATAACTAATTACGATAGCACTCTCATACCATGTCAGGTTTCATTATCCTCGATTTCAAAAAATGGAAGAGGATTTAGTTTGGAAGTGTACGGAAGTGAAGGTTCACTTTTCCTAAGCAGTGAGAATCAAAAAGATTACGTACATGGTTTTAATTTAAAATTTTCAAACAAAGAGGATAAAACATATAATTTGCCTGCGGATCCTCTCTACAATTTTGAAAAAACATGGTCTGATGGAAGAATTGCACCTGTTAAGAGAATTCACAATTTATGGGCTGAGAGTATCAATAATCAAACACCTGTAATCCCTGGATTGTCTGAGGGACTTATTAGTCAAAGAGTTTGTGAAGCAATAAGAAGATCCTCTGAGAGTGGTATTTCTATAAAAATTTAGCTATATACATTGCTGAGTAACAATTATTACTCGATAAAGTATTGAATTAATTTTAATTTTTTAGTGATTTGTATATCTAATGACGTGACATTTGATCCCTCTATATATTAAACTCTCGGAACATATTGCTTATTTTTTCTTAAGCATCTAATTAATTTTTAATTATGGCCCTCGTTCCACTGAGACTACTTTTAGATCACGCAGCCGAGAATGGTTACGGTATACCAGCTTTTAACGTAAATAATCTTGAACAGGTTCAAGCAATTATGGAGGCTGCTTACGAAACTGATAGCCCTGTAATTCTTCAAGCTTCAAGAGGAGCAAGAAATTATGCTGGAGAGATTTTCCTTCGTCACTTGATCCTTGCCGCAACAGAAACTTATCCAAATATTCCAGTTGTAATGCATCAGGATCATGGTAATGAGCCATCAACTTGTTATTCAGCAGCTATTAATGGTTTTACATCAGTAATGATGGACGGATCTTTAGAGGCAGATGCAAAAACACCCGCAAGTTATGAATATAATGTTGCAGTAACAAAAAAGGTAGTAGATTTCGCACATTCAGTGGGAGTTAGTGTTGAGGGTGAATTAGGTTGCTTAGGATCCTTAGAGACAGGAAAAGGTGAAGCTGAAGATGGTCATGGATTTGAAGGTGAACTTTCAACAGATATGCTTTTAACTGATCCTGAAGAAGCTGCAGACTTTGTAGCGAAAACCAAAGTTGATGCTTTAGCTATAGCGATAGGAACAAGTCATGGTGCATATAAATTCACAAGAAAGCCAACAGGAGAGGTTCTTGCTATAAGCAGAATTGCTGAGATCCATAAAGCTTTACCAAATACTCATCTTGTGATGCATGGGTCAAGTTCAGTTCCTCAAGAATGGTTAGATATCATTAATAAATATGGTGGAGAAATTCCACAGACATACGGTGTACCTGTAGAAGAAATTCAAGAGGGAATTAGAAACGGGGTAAGGAAGGTAAATATCGATACTGATAATAGACTTGCATTTACAGCAGCAGTTAGAGAAGCTGCTTTTGCCGACACAGCCAACTTCGACCCAAGACATTTCAATAAACCTGCAAGAAAATACATGAAGCAAGTTTGTCTAGATAGATATAAGCAATTCTGGTGCGAAGGTCAAGCAAGTAAGATCAAACAAAGCAGCACAAATTATTACGCTGATCTTTATGCCAAGGGTAACTTAGATCCAAAAGTAAAAGCAGCAGTATAATATTTAAGCAAAGATAAAATAAAAAAGACCTCAATATTCGAGGTCTTTTTTTATTGAGTAATTAAAGATCTCAAAGTATAGAGACCATCTATTCCGCCAATGGATTCATCACAAGCTCGTTCAGGATGAGGCATTAATCCTAAAACATTTCCTTTTTCATTAGTTATACCTGCTATGTCAGAGGTTGAACCATTAGGATTAGTTTTGTATTTCAATGCAATTAAATCATTATCAGTAAGTTTTTTAAGTGTATCTTGATCGCAATGATAACGACCTTCTCCATGAGCTATTGGTAATTTTATATTTTGTGTTTCGTTTGACTTTTGAAACCAACCGCCTTTCGAAGTGATTACATTCAAGTCAACATCATCACAAATGAAATTGAGATTTTTATTAGCAACAAGTGCTCCAGGAAGAAAACCTGATTCAGTTAAAATCTGAAACCCATTACATATTCCTAATACACGTCTTCCGCTTTTAACAAAGTCATGTAAAGAATTTATTAATGGAGAGAATCTTGCTATTGCTCCACATCTTAAATAATCACCATAACTAAATCCTCCTGGCAAAACAATTGAATCAACATCATTCAAATCAGATGATTCATGCCATAGGAATTTTGTTTTAATGTCTAAACAACCCTCTAAAGCCCAGGAAACATCACGATCACAATTAGAACCAGGGAAAACGACAATACCAACAGTAAAACTAGCCATTTATAATTTATTTATTGAATACTCATAGTCTTCAATGACTGTATTAGCAAATAACCGGTCGCACAATAAATCAATTTTTTCTTTAATATCTTCTTCATTACTTTCGATTTTAACTTCAATCATTTTTCCTATTCTTAAAGATTTAATTCCTGCGACTCCAAGTTTGCTGGAAGCAGATTTTATTGCCTCTCCTGCTGGATCAAGAACGGAAGGTCTTAACCTTATAAAAACTTTAACTTCAAATTGATCCAATTAAAAAATTATTTCTAATAAAAGAATAGTGTAAATTTTAATAAAAAAGTACTCTTAATCAATAAACAAATATTTTTATCATTAAAAACAAAAAATTTAATTAAACGTATAAATAACCCTTACCAAAACATTCTAAACAAGTTCTTCTTGAGTTTTCAGGAGTTTTAAAATTACCTGACCCAGCACATTTAGAGCAAATAACTTTAAAACAAGGAATTGAATCTTCAGCAAGGATACTAGCTTTAAAAGCAATTTTTGAATCTTCCATTTTCAATTTTGAAATCAGGGAAATTTTCCAGAAACAACTATAAAATTAAATGCTTAAATTTGGACGTTTAAAACCTTAAATTTCTCTTTAATTTTTTTTATAAATTTATTAATCGATTCACTATTAAAGGCAATTACGACTAATTCAAGTCCACCACTATCAATTGGTCTCCAACAATTAAGAGGTGCTTCTTCATACCAAGTATTTATTTTTTTTCCAACTATTTGTATTTGCAAAGGCAAAGATTTATTTGGAATCCATATACGTCCTTTTATTCGAAGAATATTAATTTCACTTAAAACGTTTACTATCTCTTTCTCAAATTCTTTTTTGTCAAGAAAATAATTTAACTTTACTGAATCAGAGACAAGTTCAACGTGATTATGATCATGTTCTTCAGAAATAAATTTTTTATAATTATCCTTTTTTAAATCAATATCAAATAGATATTTTAAATCAATTTTGCCATTAAAAGATTTAAGAATAGGAACAGTTGAATTAAACTTTTCTTTGATTATATTTTCGATAGAATTAAATTCTTTTTCATTCAAAACATCTGCTCTAGATATTAGAACGATATCAGAAACCTCTAACTGTTCTTCAAAGAGTTCGTCAATGGATGCATTATGGTCAATCTTATTTAACTCATCGTACTGATTAGTTATTTCATTTAAATCATTTATTGGAGAGCCCTTAAGCATTGACTCTCCATTGACTATGCCAATTACGAGATCAAGATATATTGATGTCCTTATCTCAGGCCAATTGAGTGCTTGTATCAATGGTAAGGGTAAGGCAAGTCCACTTGTCTCAATGATTATTGCTTCTATATCTGGATTAAAATTTAAAAGTGATTTTATCGAGGGAATAAAATCATCTTGAACGGTGCAACATAAACAACCATTATTTAATTCAATAATACAGTCTTCAGCAGAATCGTCACAGCCATTGCAGCTTTTAACCAGGTCACCATCAATACCAACATCGCCAAATTCGTTAATTATTAACCCAAATTTTTTATTGCTCTCTCTAAGTAAATATCTTAAAAAAGTAGTCTTTCCTGAACCAAGAAATCCAGAAATTACAATTACAGGTATTCTTTTATTCATATATATTTTCTAACAACCAAGACTATATTCTGTACTTTCTCCTGTCGAACTATTAGTACCATTTGCTATTTCACATAATTCTTTTTGTTGTATACGGCTAAGAACTGCATTAGTAAAATCTGCGCCATCAATCTTAGCTCCTTCAAAATTACTTTCCATTAATAAAGCATTTGTGAAATTCACATCTGAAAGATCTGCGTCTGTAAAATCTGTTGCATATGCTAAAGCGTCACTAAGGTTAGCTCCAGTCATAGTTGCGTTTTGCAATTTACTATTATTAAAAACTGCGCCCTCCAAGTTACTTTGACTAAAATCAAATCCATTTAAATTGAACTTTACAAATTCATTCCCACTAAGATCTTGACCATGCATATCTTCCTCTAGATCAAGGTCTTGCTGGTTTCTTATTTCTGGGGGTCGTTTAGCCCAAGCAGAGTTTACAAAATTAAAAAATAGGATTCCAATAAACAATATAGTTATTAAAGCATTCTTGAGGGAAGGAAAATTAATTGATTTAATCATAATAAAAATGTATTTTAGATCTAGGGTTTTAAAGTTTGTATTACCATCTTAAAGGAAAATATATGGCAATGTCACTAAAGGTTATTGTTCCTCCTCATCCATTAATAAAACATTGGCTTTCAATTTTAAGAGAGAAAAATACTCCTAATATTTTATATTCAACTGGCTATGAACAATTAGGAAAATGGCTTACTTATGAAGCTTTAAGAGATTGGCTTCCATATAAAAAAGAGTCGATAAAAACAGATCATGGAGAGGCAGAAGGTGTGTTTATAAATAATGATTACCCAATAAAAGTAATAGCGATAATGCCTGAAGGATTATCCCTATGGTACGGAGCAAAAGAAGTGATCCCCAATTCAACTCTTTTGTTAGGAGAATTACCAACAAAGATCGAAGAAAATGTAGGTGTTATGGTTTATTCAGATCAAATAAAGATGAAATCAAATCCAATTGAAACTCTTATTAACTTAAAAAGATTAGGGGTTGAATCTAATAGGATTTTATTAATATCATCCATTTGCAGCAATAAAGGTCTAAATGAAGTTGCAAAGATATTTCCTCAACAAGTTATATATACATCTTGTATTGATGAAGAAGACGAAAATTCAAATTTGTTGAAGCCCGGAATTGGAAACCCTTTATTGCGTTTGAGTACTATATTTTCAGATAAGAACTAAGATATAATGTAAATAGAAATTAATTACCAATGTCTGAATATAGAGATTCGTCTTCAAATAATTTTTTATCTTTAATAAGTGGGGCTTTTATCGGAGCAGCAGGTTTGGCATGGTGGTTAATCTCCGAAGCAGATAAAAGAAAAGAAGAAAAGAAACAAAAAGCAATGATGTATTCATCTAGAATTCAAGATGGTTCAGAGGCTATTGACACTAACGAAAACATTAAAGACGTTGAAGGGGATAAATTAGAGCAGAAAGTTGAAGAGCTTAATTCTGCAATTGCTGATGTAAGGAGGCAACTTGAGGAGTTAGGACAATAAAATAAAAAAGGTTCTCAAATCATATGAATAAATTAAGATCATCTGCAATAACTCAAGGTGTCCAAAGATCTCCCAACAGATCAATGTTAAGAGCTGTTGGTTTTAGTGATGAAGATTTTACTAAACCCATTATTGGAGTTGCTAACGGATTTAGTACTATCACACCATGCAATATGGGGTTAAACAAGTTAGCCCTAAAAGCTGAAGAGTCAATAAGAGAAGCAGGGGGAATGCCTCAGATGTTCGGAACCATCACCGTAAGTGATGGAATCTCTATGGGAACAGAGGGGATGAAATATTCCCTAGTTTCAAGAGAGGTTATAGCTGATTCAATCGAAACAGCATGCAATGCGCAAAGTATGGATGGGGTTTTAGCTATTGGAGGTTGTGATAAAAATATGCCAGGAGCAATGATTGCAATTGCAAGAATGAATATCCCATCCATATTTATTTATGGAGGAACAATAAAACCTGGCAAATTAAACGGTGAAGATCTTACAGTTGTCAGTGCATTTGAAGCTGTTGGGCAATTAACTTCTGGGAAAATAAATGAGAAGAGATTAATTGAAGTTGAAAAAAATTGTATCCCAGGAGCTGGAAGTTGTGGAGGAATGTTTACAGCTAACACTATGTCTGCCGTTATAGAAGTCTTGGGTTTAAGTCTTCCGTATAGTTCAACAATGGCAGCTGAAGATTACGAGAAGGAAGTTAGCGCTGAAAAAAGTGCTGAAATATTAGTTGATGCAATTAGAAAAGACATTAGACCTTTAACTCTCATGACTAAAGAATCATTTGAGAATGCAATATCTGTCATTATGGCAATTGGAGGTTCAACTAATGCCGTTCTCCATATATTAGCAATAGCAAATACAGCAGGTATAGATATCAATATTGATGATTTCGAAAGAATAAGACAAAAAGTACCTGTAATTTGCGACTTAAAACCCAGCGGTAAATACGTAACAGTCGATCTTCATAAAGCAGGTGGAATCCCACAAGTTATGAAAATACTTCTAAACGCAGGTTTAATACATGGTAATTGTAGAAACATAGAGGGTAAAACAATAGTTGAATCCTTAAAAGATATTCCAGATAAACCTCCAGAGAATCAGGATGTCATTCGAGATATTGATAATCCGCTTTATAAAAAAGGTCACTTAGCGATTCTAAAAGGTAACTTAGCCTCGGAAGGTTGTGTAGCCAAAATTAGTGGAATAAAGAATCCTGTATTAAAAGGACCTGCTCGCATTTTTGAGAGTGAGGAGGATTGTCTCAAATCAATTTTGAATAATGATATTAAAGCTGGTAATGTTGTTGTCATAAGAAATGAAGGTCCTGTGGGCGGACCAGGGATGAGAGAAATGTTGGCACCAACATCGGCAATTGTTGGGCAAGGCCTGGGAGAAAAAGTAGCTCTAATAACTGATGGTAGATTTAGTGGAGGCACCTATGGCCTAGTTGTTGGTCATATTGCGCCAGAGGCAGCAGTTGGAGGAAATATAGCGTTAATAAAAGAAGGGGATTTAATAACTGTTGATGCGACAAACCAATTAATCGAAGTTGAACTATCTGATGAGGAATTAGAAATAAGAAGAATTAACTGGGAAAAGCCTAGTAAAAAATATAAAAAAGGAGTTCTTTCTAAATATGCAAGAATTGTTAGCACCTCAAGCCTAGGAGCCGTTACAGATTTGGAAGAATAATATCCAAATAGCCTTTTCTATGTAATAAGATTTTTTATCCTCGTAGCAAGGTTCTCCAATCTTGAACTATATTTTGGTGGAGAGCATTTTTTGCCATCATTACTATTCATCCATATTGTTTTTACACCACTCCATAAAATAGGTTCATCAGGAAAGTTCAGCTTTGAAATAACTAAAACTAATTCACTATTTGATTTAAAAAGTTCCAACTCAAGATCATAAATATCCAATCTTTTCCCTTCATTATCTCTACATAAAATATTTACAGTTAAATCAATATCCTCATTATCTCTTTCATATTCCCCATTAATCTTTACGACTGAGTGCAGAAAAGGTTTATTTGTTAAATCTGCAGACTTAGCAATTAAAGTATTAAATTTATTATCAAAATCTTCAAAGAACACTGATTGATTTTATTAAGATTTTTATTGGACCCGATTTGAATCCATCATTAAGTAGACCATCATCTCCAAATTTTGAATGCAGCAGTTGTAATCTCTTAATTTTTGATGGTTTGAATTTGAAAGGGAAACGGACCTTATTAGCTCTTACTGATGGATTAAGAGAATTAAAAGGAATTTCTATCTTAGTTGTTCCAAATTTTTTAGTAGGAAAAGATTTTATCCATCTCAGACCACCAGGAATAAATTCTGTCAGGCCAAGGATGTCATCTTCGCATGCGACTGCAAATTTAAAGGTTCTTCCTTGACCATCTATTTTTAATTCAAAAGATTGATACTCGTTAATATCTAATGAAGGTTTATATATCGATGATCTGCAACTAACAAAGCCACCAGCTTTCTCTATGATATTTCCCTTTAATAGCAACCCAGAATTTGTATTTTCGCAATAAGCTGAACTTGAACCACCCATAACCGTATCGTTTAAGGTTTTCCATCCTTCAAACTCTTTTTTCTGGAATAAAACTTTTTTATTACTCATTAATTAGTTTAGATCTAATATAGACTTTAACTAAATTGATAATTCTTTTGAAGATTCTTCATCGCAAAATATTGATATCTGGTTACTTGATTTAATTAGTTTAGAAGGAGTCCTTTCTTGAGATTCATCTTTATCCAATAACCTCTGGAGTGCTAATTGTTTAGAAGCACCACTAACTAAAAATATTATATTTGAAGAAGCAGAGAGTACTTTAGGTGTTAGAGAAATTCTTTTAAGCCCCTTACCCTCATTAAAAATCACTAAATCATCAGCATTATTATCTTTCTGATATGGAAATAATGAAGCGGTATGACCATCATCTCCAAGGCCTAATAAAGTTAAATCAAAAGATGGAGGTTTACCATTACATTTTTCATTTAATTTAGAAATTAATAAATTTTTAGAGATATTATCGTCAACTTTTTTATCACTAAAAATCTCATAAAAGAAGGCTTTAGAACCATATTTAGTTAGTAAGGAATTCTTTAACATCAGAGAGTTACTTAATTCAGATTTTGGATCAACACACCTCTCATCACCTAAAAAAATATCAACTTTCTCCCATTCAATATCTCTTTCTGATAGTAATTGATATACAGATTTAGGAGTTGAACCACCACTTACACAAAATTGAAATCTGTCTTTAATTTTTAACTTTTGAACAATTTGATTTTCTATAAAATTAGAGACATTAGATGAGAGTTCAAGTTTATCTTTATATATGTAAAGTTTGTATCCACCATAAGATTGTTCAATCATTTCATCCATTCAGTATGAAAACTTCCTTCCTTATCAACTCTTTCGTAAGTATGTGAGCCAAAACAATCTCTCATGGCTTGAACTAAATTCTGAGGGAGTCTGTTTGTTCTGTAACTATTTAAATAATCTAAAGTGCTTGATAAACAAGGCACTGGAATACCAGCCTTAGTTGAAGAAGAAACGACACTTGCTAAATTATCAATTCTTGTAGAAATTTCGTTGTTGAACCAATCATCAAAAATTAGATTCTTCAAATTTGGATCTTTTTGATATGCATCTTGAATCTTTTTTAATAATTTTGATCTAATAATGCAACCACCTTTCCATATTTGAGCAATAGATGGCATATTTAGCTCATAATTATAAACTGATGAAGCTTCACTTAATATATCCATCCCTTGAGCGTAACTAGCAATAGTAGCAAGAACGACTGCATCAAACAAAGGTTTCATACCATTAGAGATTTCTCCTAAATCAAAATCTTCAATAGCTTCCATCGGAATTGTTTTCTCGATTTCACTACGTTGAACCTTAAGGGAACTCATAACCCTTGCATTTAATGAAGCATAAATAGTGGGAACTGATATACCAAGTTCTAAGGCACTAACAACAGTCCACAATCCAGTACCTTTTTGGCCAGCTTTATCCAATATTTTTTCCACAACATCTTCGCCTGTTAGTTCATCTTTGGTGTTTAAACATATCTGCGTTATTTCTACAAGATAAGATGCCAATTCATCAGTATTATTCCAAAGACCAAAAACCTCAGCCATTTGTGATCCATTCATATTTTTGACTCTTTTCATAAGGTCATATGCTTCTGCAAGAATTTGCTCAATGCCATATTCAATACCATTATGAACAGTTTTAACGAAGTGGCCTGAACCACCGGGTCCAACATAAGCTACACAAGGACCGTCTTCTACTTTCGCAGCCATTTTAGTCAATAAACTTTCTATAGCGTCATAAGAGGCTTTAGTTCCACCAGGCATCATGCTTGGCCCCTCCAAGGCTCCTTTAGCCCCTCCAGAGACACCCATTCCTATATATCCAAAGCTTTTACTTTCAAGAGTCGCAACTCTTCTTTCAGTATCTTTAAACTGAGAATTACCTCCATCAATTAATAAATCACCTTCTTCAAGATATTCAGAAATATTATCAATAACAGCATCTGTAGCTGCCCCGGCTTTAACCATCATTAAAATTCTTCTTGGTCTCTCAAGTTTATTCACAAATTCTTGAAGTGTTTTAGCTCCTTCTACATTCTTTCCTAAACCTCTACCTTCTAAGAATTCTTGAGTTTTTGAATAGGTTCTATTAAAAACTACACTAGAAAATCCGTTCCTTTCTGCATTAAGAACTAAATTCTCCCCCATAACTCCAAGACCGATTAAACCAAAATGTGCCTTGGGCATAAAAATTAAAAAACGCAATAAATATATATTGCATGCAACTTAGAGAAATTGCTTAAAAAACATTACTTATGTCAGCGAAAAATGATCGAAAAACTAAATTAAATAATTGTTCCGTTAGCAATAGTTGCATTTTTAACTACAACAACAATTCCATTTCTTATATAAAATCCAAGATCTGGTTTATCTGCTTCTTCTACTCTATCCTTATTTACTATCACCACATTATCTCCAATTCTTGCATTCTTATCAAGAATTGCCCTTTTTATAGTTGAACCTTCCCCTACTCCAAGAGGAGTACCACCACCTTTTCTTAATTCAATCCTCTCTTCTAGCGATTCAAAAAAATCAGATCCCATTACAAGAGTATCTTCAATAACAGAATCGCTTTCAATTCTACTTCTCACACCTAAAACACAATGCAAGATGCTACAAGATTTCAAAATAGTTCCTTCACAAACTATTGAATCAGTAATTTGAGCATCTACAAGTTTTGATGGAGGAAGATATCTAGGCCTAGTATATATAGGAAATTTTTCATCATAAAAACTAAACGGAGGTTTTGGTTGTTGTGTTAGTGCTAAGTTTGATTCGAAAAATGCTCCTATAGTTCCTATATCTTCCCAGTAATCATCAAAAACATAACTCTTTAATGTATCGCCTCTACTTAATGCCTCAGGAATTATATCTTTACCAAAATCTGTATAACTAGGGAACTTATTTAAGAGATCGAAAAGTGTCTTTCTACTGAAAACATAAATTCCCATCGAGGCAAGATACGGTTTCTCTTGTGCTGATTCCTTAGTTAATCCGAACTTAGAGGTATCAACCGCCATTGATTTTAATTTCTCACCGGTTGGCTTTTCACTAAATTCTTTAATATTACCCAAATCATCTGTTCTCATAAGGCCAAAACCTTCAGCCTGAGATTCATCAACAGGTAAAGCAGCTACTGTTAAATCAGCTTTATTATCTCTATGGTGTTGGACAAATAAACTATAGTCCATCCTATAAAGCTGATCACCAGATAATATTAAATATTCATCCACATCCCACTCTTGGAATAACCATTGATACTTTCTTACTGCATCAGCAGTACCTTCAAACCACTTTGGACTATCAGGAGTCTGCTGAGCAGCTAGTACTTCCACAAATCCTTGCCCAAAAGGAGCACTTAAATTGTAGGTTCTCCCAATATGTCTGTTAAGAGAAGCACTATTAAACTGAGTTAAAACGTACATTTTATTAATCCCAGAATTAATACAATTACTAATTGGGATATCAATCAAACGATATTTACCTGCTAAAGGAACCGCAGGTTTAGCCCTCATTTTTGTTAAGGGATAAAGCCTAGAACCTTTTCCTCCTCCGAGGATGATTGCCAACACACGCTTCATTCAATTTAATGGAGGTATACTCAACTATTAAAATTAACTGATTATGTGCAAATTTAAAAATGGGAATGGCCACTTTACAAAGGTATTTAGAAAAATCTAATGAAAAACTTAATATAAAGTCAGTTATTTTTAAAAATTTTGTTCATCATCTACCAAAGAAAACAATTTTTCAACGATTTTTAATGATGCTTGTCTTTCATCTCTTGACTGAGGACTTCTCAATTTAGTGACTGGTGTGTGAAGAATCTTATTAATAATCCCTTTAGTTAAAGCCTCTACAACTTTCCTTTCTCGAGCAGAAAAATCAGGTCCCATTCTACTAAGTGCCTTTTGTAACTCTTCTTTTCTTATTAATTCCAAATCAGATCTTAATTTATTTATAACTGGAACTGCTTCCAAACTAGCCCACCACTCCAAAAAAATGATTCTTTCATCTTTAACTAAAGATTCAGCCTCTTTTGCTATTTTTTGTCTAAATTCTTGATTTCTAGAAACAACTTCCTCCAAGTCATCAACATCAAAAGACTCTATAGAAGCATGATGCTTAACATCATTTGATATATTTCTTGGAACACCTATATCAATAAATTTAAGTTTGTTATTTAAACTAATATTTTCAACTCTTGCTAAATCAATAAAAGGTTTTTCAGAGGCAGTACTTGTAAAGACAAGAGAGGCTAAAGATATATTTTCATCCAATTCATTTAAACTCTTGCAATTTATTTCAAGGTCTGGGAAATCTCCTGCAAGATTAACTGCTCTATCAATATTTCTATTTAAAAGAGTAAGCTTATGGCATCCTTTAGATTTCAAATGAGTTATTAAAAGTCTACTCATCCTTCCAGCTCCAACAACTAGAACTTTTTCTGATTTCAAACTAACGAGCCCATCAACACCATGATCCTGTCCAATTTTTAATTGAGCCAGTTCTACAGCGGCTGAGCTAATTGATACAGCACCAGTTCCTAAATTAGTTTCAGATCTAACTTTCTTCCCGGCACTAACTGATTGACTTAATAACCTATTAAGAATTGGCCCGGTAGATTGATTCTCCTGACCTAATCTCATCATTTTTTTAACTTGCGAGAGTATTTGACCTTCGCCCAAAACGAGGCTATCTAATCCAGCTGAGACTTTCATTAAATGTAAAACAGCTTCCTCTTGTCTAAAGTCAAAAAGATGAGGATTTAGGTCTTCAAAATTTACGCTCGAGTAATCTGTTAAAAATTCTTTAATAGTTGAAATACCAATATTTATCTCTTTAACAAGAGCGTATATTTCTAACCTATTACAAGTACTTAAAATAGAAACTTCTAAAATATCAGAATTGATACTCAGAGTTTTTAATGATTCTGAAATCGATTGATCAGGAATACTTAACTTCTCACGCACTTCGACAGGTGCCGTGCGATGACTTAGTCCGACGACAACAATATGCATAAAATTAAATTGAAATATTAAAGGCTAATACTTTTAGCACCATCTTTCATGTGTATTGTATTTGTAAATCTACAAGTACTATCTAATGTACTTATTACAAGGCTACTGGTTCTAGTGCAGTCTTTTTCAAATTTGACTCCATCAAATAATAATCCATCAGTAATTCCACTTCCCGCAAAGATCACATTTTCTCCTGATGCAAGTTCATTGGCCTCATAGATTTTGTCAATATCAGTAATTCCCATTTCATTTAAACGTTTTATATTTCCTTCTTTTGTATAGTCAGCCCATTCAGAAGTTTGCGCAATTGCAGGGTCATAAACTAACTGTCCTTGAAAATGTCCACCAAGAGCTCTCATGGCAGCGGCAGATATAACACCTTCTGGAGCTGCTCCAATACCCATTAAGCAATGAGTCCCTGTACCTGCAAATCCGCAAGCAATTGCAGCTTGAACGTCTCCATCAGAAATTGGTTGAATTTTTGCTCCACATTCTCGAATCTCCTTGATCAAACCTTTATGTCTTGCTCTATCCATAACTACTACAGTAAGTTCATCAATCGCTAGATCTAAGCAATTACTTAAAATCTTTAAATTCTCAGTAGCTGATTTCCTAATATCTACCTTTCCTTTTGCCGCTGGAGGAGCTGCTAATTTATTCATATAAAAATCAGGTGCATTGAAAAGCCCCCCAGTGTCCGAAGCAGCTAATACTGCCATGGATCCTCTTTGGTTGTTAGCACATAGATTAGTTCCTTCACAAGGGTCTACAGCAAAGTCAACCCCTGGACCGTTTCCACTACCTACCTCTTCCCCGATATATAACATTGGTGCTTCGTCACGTTCACCTTCACCTATTACAATTTTTCCTTTCATCTCAATTTTGCCCATACGCAACCTCATTGCTTCAACAGCAGCTGCATCAGCTTCGTCTTTCTGACCTAAACCTGTAAGTTTCGCTGATGCGATTGCGGCTTGCTCGACTACTTCGAGAATTTCTTGAATTAAAGTTTGATTCACAATTAAATTTTAAAAGATTTTCTAAGAGGTTTAAAACATATTCTCATAAAAAATGCCTTTTTTATAAGAATTAATTTGCTTATTAGTTTTTTTTAACTCTTTGCAGGTGTTACTTTATCAGGCCGTGACTTGAAATTAGGAATAAGCAACCAAATATAGTATCTTTATTAAATATTTTAAAAATAAAATGCCAGAAACTAACTCTAAAAATTCAGTAGGTGTTAATCGACCAATTCAAATAATTCCTTCCGTACTACCAGCAGACTGGGCAAATATGGGTGCATGCGTTAAAGATCTTGAAGAAGCAGGTGTTGACCGTATTCAATTTGATGTCATGGATGGAAATTTTGTACCAAATCTTACATTTGGTCCTGAAATGATTGCTGCATGTAGAAAATATTGCGAAGTTCCTTTTGAGACTCAATTAATGGTAAGCCAATATAATTGTGAAACCATGCTTGAGGCATATGTAAAAGCCACTAGAGGTCCTAATGGAGAGCCTGGAGTTGTCATAGCTCATGCTGAAGCTAATGTTCACCTTCATAGAGTTCTTGGAAAGATAAGAGATCTTGGAGGATCACCATCGGTTGCATTAAATCCTCATACGCCATTTGAAATGATTGAAAACATTATGGATATGGTTGATCATGTCTTAGTAATGACCGTTAATCCAGGATTTGGTGGGCAAGCTTACATACCAACAATGTTAAATAAAATAAGAAAAATTAGACACTTCGTAATTGAAAAGAATTTAAATGTAGATATTGAAGTTGATGGCGGAATAAAAGCAAATTGGACCATTTCGCAATGTGCAGAAGCTGGTGCGAATTGTTTTATTGCAGGAAGTGGGATGTTTGCTTATCCAACATTAAAAGAGGGTTGTGATGAATTAAGGTCAGTTGCTCTAGATGCGCAAAATGGAAAGATAATTTCAGAGCCTTAATAACTGGAATTTAAAACAAATTAAATATTCCAAATATCCAACCATAACTGTGCAAACCTACACCTAAGAAATTTACTCCGATGTAACATATTAGTACGACAAAAAAGCCAGAAGTAGCAAGTAATGCTGGTCTTCTACCTTGCCAACCCCTACTTATTCTCATATGCAAATAGGCAGCATAAAATAACCAAGAAATGAAAGCCCAAGTCTCCTTAGGATCCCAACTCCACCAAGTTCCCCAAGCTTCATTAGCCCAGATAGCTCCAGTAATTAAGCCAAGAGTGAGAAGAACAAATCCTACTAATATAGATCGATAACTAAGAGTATCTAATTCCTCAGAATGAGAAAAATTTATAGGCTCAATGACATTGTTGGTCGAGTATGAATCAGATATTTTGAAACCGCCTACACCTATAGAACTACTTCTAAGTTGAAGAGGTTGACTATTATTGATAAAGAGTACAGAAGCTGATAGTAAAGAGCCAATGATAAGGGCGGCATAACTTAGCATGACTACGCTTACATGCATAACTAACCAACTTGATCTTAATGCTGGGACAAGATTAGATGATAGCTTTAAATCTTCAGGCAAAACAAAGCAAGCAAAAGCTATAGTTAAAAGTTCAATAGGTATTGCTATTGCCGGGATAATTGGAGTCGAGTATTCTTTCTCAACTAATAATTGACCTAAAGTTATACCCCAAACTAAGAAATAAAGAGATTCATATAAATTACTTATTGGGAAATGTCCAGAGATTATCCATCTTGAGATAAGCTGTAAAGCTATAAAGAGATTAATTAAGATTGTAATTAGTCGCACATAAGAAGAGGATTTTTTATTAAATAACGCTATTAGAGAAATAGGCAAATTAATTAATAAAAAATAAAAAATTAAAATGCCTATAAAAGATACTGGATCGTAAATAAAATTTTTGATAAAACCATCAAATATCATTAGTAAAATATAAAACTGTATAAGTTTACTTAATTATAAAATAATAAAAAATATAAAAAATTCATGATTTTATCAATTATTTTAATTTAAATTTATTTCTTAATTAAGTACTTAAAGCTGAAAATCATCCCCCAAATAAAACTTTTTCACTATTTGATTATTTGCAAGTTCATCAGATGATCCATGCGCAAGTATCTTTCCTTCACTTAAAACATAAGATTTACTTGTAATTAATAAAGTCTCTCTTACATTATGATCTGTTATAAGAATTCCCATTCCATTATCACTAAGTTTAATAATAAGTTTTTTTAAATCATTTACAGCTAATGGGTCGATCCCTGCAAAAGGTTCATCCAAAAGTAAATATTTAGGTCCTTGTCTACCAACTGATAGAGCTCTTGCTATTTCACACCGTCTTCTCTCCCCTCCTGATAATTGATAACCATAATTATCAACAACTTTATTCAGATTAAATTCATTTATTATTTTTTCTCTCTTATTTCTTACTATTGCTCTACTAGAAAATGAATTATCTAATGCTAAGTCAATATTTTCTTTAACTGTTAGATCTCTAAAGATACTTGCTTCTTGAGTTAAATATCCTAAACCAAGTTTTGCTCTACTAGGCAAAGGTAAATTTTTTATAGATTTGCTATTCATTAATATATCTCCCTTATCAGGTTTTAAATTGCCAACCGCAAGATTAAAAGTAGATGTTTTACCTGCACCATTTGGTCCCATTAAACCTACAATTTCGCCTGGGAAAACCTTTATAGACACATCATTAACTATGGATTTACCTTCGATAGTCAGAAATACGTTTTTTATTTCAAAATTCATTTTGCTCTTTTATCAGTAGGTAAGGTTTATCATTTTTAGTTAATTCCTCTTTATATTGAAGTTTTCTTAATAATTCATCAAGACATTTGCAAAAAGATACTAGATCTATTCCTAAATCAATATTAGTTCTGTTTTTTATCCTACCTAAGCCTTCTCCCAATAATATAGTTGCTCCATTTAGATTCCCTTTACTTAAATGAAATTGAGAGACAGATACTTGAAGTATTCCTTGTATTATTTGTCTCTCATCTCCTTCAAGAGTATTCCATATGTCCTCAAAGGCATCATGAGCTTCATACCATTTTTGATTATTAAAGAGATTTAAAGCATCAAAAAAAGCATCCTCAAAACTTTTAATATCTTCTTCTCTCATAATATTTTATTTTTTCATTGCCTTCTTCTTATTTAATTTCCTCATTCTTATAGAATCCGGCGTCACCTCTAACATTTCATCAGGACCTATATATTCAAGAGCTCGCTCGAGTGTAATATCAACAGGAGATTGTAAAGTATCTAACTCTTCTGCTCCAGCAGATCTCATATTAGTCAATTGCTTTGTTTTACAGATATTTAACTCTAAATCTTGTGACCTATTATTCTCGCCAATAATCATACCTTTATAAACTTTCACTCCTGGTTTGATAAAATAAACACCTCTATCTTCTGCATTTTTTAAAGCATAGAAAGTAGCGACACCCTCTTCAAAAGAAATAAGTACACCATTTCTTCTCGTTTCAAAATCTCCAGCTTTAGGTTTATATTCATAAAAAGAGTGACTCATAATTCCTTCACCTCTAGTTATTCGAACAAATTCACCACGAAAGCCTATAAGTCCTCTTGATGGTACAAGAAATTCTAACTGGGTTCTTCCATCTGAACTTGTCTGCATGTTTTTCATCTCAGCTTTTCTTGATCCCAGTTTTTCAATACAAGAGCCAACCGCTACTTCTGGAACATCTAAGACTAATGTTTCTATGGGTTCGCATTGAACATCATCAATTTCTCTAAAAATAACTTGTGGTTGCGAGATTTGGAATTCAAAACCTTCTCTTCTCATTGTTTCAATTAAAATCCCTAAATGAAGCTCACCTCTCCCAGAGACAGAAAATCTATCTGGAGAATCGGTTTCTTCAACTCTTAGGGCTACGTTAGTTAATAATTCCCTCTCTAATCTATTTTTTAATTGTCTGCTCGTAACGAATTTCCCTTCTTTGCCCGCGAATGGAGAATCATTCACAACAAATGTCATGTTTAGTGTAGGTTCATCAACTTTAATTAAAGGAAGTGGATGAGGAGAATCAGGACAAGCAATCGTTTCTCCAATATTTACATCATCAAAACCTGAAACTGCAACAATATCTCCTGCGAAGGCCTCATTAATATCAATTCTTTGTAATCCTTCGAATCCTAAAAGTTTACTTACTTTACCCTTAATAGTTTTACCACTTTCTTTTATTAGGCTTGCTTGTTGGCCATTTTTTATAGTTCCATTATGAATCTTTCCAATCACAATTCTTCCTAAGAAATCAGAATAATCCAAAGTTGTAATTTGAAGCTGCAGAGGCTTATTTAGATCCCCTACAGGTGGTGGAACATGCCTAAGAATAGCTTCAAAAAGGGGCATCATATTATCATTATTAGATTCCATTTCTTCTTTTGCGAAACCAGATAATCCACTACCGAATAGATAAGGAAAATCACATTGATCATCATCTGCACCTAACTCAAGGAATAAATCAAGAACTTTATCCACCGCAATTTCTGGGACTACTCTAGGCCTATCAATTTTATTTACAAAAACTATAGGCCTAAGACCTTTTTCTAAAGCTTTTTTTAATACAAACCTTGTTTGTGGCATTGGACCCTCATTAGCATCAACGATTAATAAACAACCATCAACCATGCCCAAAACCCTCTCAACCTCTCCTCCGAAGTCAGCATGTCCAGGTGTATCGATAATATTGATTCTCGTGTTTTTATAATTAACAGCCGTATTTTTTGAAAGTATTGTTATACCTCTTTCTCTCTCGAGATCATTAGAATCCATTACACAAGTTGGAACTACTTCGTTATCTCTAAATATTCCAGATTGAGATAATAATGCATCGACTAGGGTTGTTTTTCCATGATCTACATGGGCTATAATTGCTACATTTCTTATTTCTTTAATTGAAGCTGACATCTAAAAAATTGCAAACCAATAATTAATATATTAAGGCTAACTCAAAGAATGCTTATTCTGAAAGATTTGCCCATAAGACTTTGAAAATCATATAAAAAATTGTTATTAGTGTTTCAATTTTGTAGCTTTTTCAAATTCCTATTTGATGCTTCAAAAACTTTAAGTGCTTCAATCGATCCCTCATATCTCCAGTGCCAAGGCTCATAATCAACATTCTTATTATGTTGTGTGAAAGATAATTTGAAGTGGTACTTAGCTGCATTTTTTTTAAGCCATCTAAAAGCATCCGTGTTCTCAAATTGAACTTCAAAGTCTGTTTCTCTTTTATCAGCATCTCCAATATCAATAGCAAAGCCAGTACTGTGCTCAGAATATCCAGGAGGTGCTGAGACCTTAGCCCTCTCAGCAGCAATCTGATTTCTGATGGATTTTAATGAATAAAAAATTTCTTTTTGCAAATTTATTGATCTATAACCACTAAGGAATACCAAATATATTCCATCTTTTATAGCATCCTCCCTCATTTTAAGAAGAGATTCACTCATATCAATATGGACTTCAATATTAGGTTCAATAGAAACCAATTTTTCTTTTGAAATTTCCTTGTAGGGTAAATGGCCCAAAATACTAAGATCATTATTTACAAATTTTTTAGCGTTATTAACCCAAGAGAGATTTAATTTAAAATTACTAATAATTTCCAAGCCAATAAAAGGTAATAAAAATATTAGAAAAAAAGCTATAAATAAATAATATTTCTTGAATTTAAAATTATTTTCATTTAAGTTTATTCTTTCAGCTACTTGTATCTCAATATCTTCATTTATAGGATTCTTTTTTTTCAATATAAAATTATTAATTCCAAAGATATTTCGATATTAACTATTAATTTACGAAATGCACTTTTATAAGAAAATTGATGTAGTTTTTTAATAGGATACAATTTTTTTTTGATATGTTGAGAGTTGCTGTTATCGGTGGAGGGCCAAGTGGTTCATGTGCTGCTGAAATACTTGCTAAATCTGGTATAAAAACTTGGCTTTTTGAAAGGAAATTAGATAATGCACAACCTTGTGGAGGAGCCATGCC
>ERZ802830.1581-NODE-1581-length-21581-cov-7.73525_pt1 | contig 21581 bp, 19 predicted proteins | sample MGYA00345654_ERZ802830 | MGnify/ENA primary metagenome ERZ802830 (study PRJEB30503, sample SAMEA104212375) | marine metagenome | biome: Westerlies Biome; feature: [SRF] surface water layer (ENVO:00010504) within the epipelagic zone...; material: water...
AAGAGCAGTTTTTCTTTAACGGGATTTCTGCGAATGTCTAAATAGCGGTATTGCATACGAAGTTCTTCCCCTCCATCGGTTTGGTTTTCGATAGTAAAAGGTGGGGTTTGGGCTTCGTTTAAAATAGTTAACTCTTCTACCAGTACCTCAACAGCTCCAGTATCCATATTAGGGTTTTTGGATTCCCGTTCGATGACGCTTCCACGAATTTGAATCACAAACTCACGTCCCAGATTTTGCGCTTTTTCAAACACGGCCTTTGGGGTGCGTTCTTCGTCAAAAACCAACTGAGTGATGCCGTAGCGGTCGCGCAAGTCCACCCATACGATAAAGCCTTTGTTTCTGCTTTTTTGAACCCATCCCGATAAGGTAACCGATTGCTTTAAGTCTTCGATACGGAGTGCACCGCAGTGGTGTGTTCTATACATAAGTTCTACTGTTGTGACAAAAATAAAAAATCCTGAAGCGCGAACCTCAGGATTTGATCTACTTTATAAAATCTTCTTGATCCAAAGTTTAATCGAATAAATAATGGAGAAGGTTGCGGGGACAATGACCAAAGTCAAGAAGGTGGCAAAAGTCAGTCCAAAAATGACGGTCCACGCTAGTGGTCCCCAAAAAATCACATTGTCTCCTCCCACATAAATCTTCGGATCCCATTCAGAGAAAAGAGAGAAAAAGTCAATATTAAGGCCTATGGCAAGTGGAATTAATCCTAAAACAGTAGTAATTGCCGTAAGTATTACGGGTCGCAAACGTGCCGTTCCCCCTTCGATAATGGCTAAGGTAGCCTCGTTTTTTCCTAGTAACGTTCCCGGAGCAATATTGAGTTCCGCACTTTTCCGATCGATTAAAAGCTGGGTGTAATCTAGAAGTACTACACCGTTGTTTACTACAATTCCCGCTAAGGCAATAATCCCCATCATGGTCATCAAAATAACAAAGGGCATCTGAAACGCCATCAAGCCGAGGAAGACTCCTGTAAAACTTAAAAAGATTGACAATAAAATGATAAGTGGTTTGGAGATGGAGTTGAACTGGAATACCAAAAGCAGCAGAATTAATCCCAAAGCAGCTAATAAGGCATTTGATAGGAAGGACATATTTTTCTCTTGCTCTTCAATTTCTCCAGAAAACTTAAACTGAACCCCTTGTGGTAATTCATAACTAGCCAATACACTTTTTACTTGATCCACCACCGCATTGGCATTGTATCCAGCGAGAACGGGGGAGTACAAAGTGACCACCCTATTGAGTTGTCGGTGTTTGATGGCATTGAAGCTGGTACTGTTTTCCCGCTCGATGACGGCGGTGACAGGGATCTCTTTGATTTGCCCATTGGCGGGATCTCTAAAAATGATGTTTTGATTGAACAGCGCATTGTCATCGTAGCGGTTGGTTTTGTTAAACCGTACGTTGATATCGTAGTCATCTCCCTCTTTTTTAAAGATTCCTGCTTTGGCTCCAAAGAGGGAAGTTCTGAGCAGTTGTCCTACTTGAGAAGTAGAAACCCCGAGTTCTCCAGCTTTCTGACGATCGATAGTGAGTTGTACCCCAGGCTTGTTTTTATTGACATCAATTTTCAGTTCTTCCACCCCTTCCACATTGACACGGTTCAGGTGTTCTTTCATTTTTTCGGCGGTTTGAATCAACCCTAAATAGTTTGTCCCTGTAATTTCAATGGTAATGGGATAGCCCGCTGGTGGACCATTGGCATCTTTTTCAACAGAAATGGCCACCCCTGGGAATTTACCGTCCAATTGCTTTTGAATGTCCATCCGTAAGGCTTCACTGGAAATCCCTCCGCGCATTTTGAATTCGCGCATGGTGAGTGTGATTTTTCCTTTGTGAGGAAGCTCGTTGGTATTGCCGCTATCGATAAATGGGTTCCCGGCTCCTTCACCCACTTGTGCCACTCCGGACTCTACCAATAAATTGAACTTCCCATTGTTGTACTCAGGGCGCGCAATGACATCGAAGATCTCGGATTCTATGAGTCGGGTGGTTGTATTTGTTTTTTTAATGGCCGTGCCTTCAGGGTATTCTATAAAGACTAAAATTTGCTTGGGTTGATTTTCAGGAAAAAACTCAACACTGGGTGGGAAAATACCCATTAAAGCAAAAGAGGTAAAAAGTAAAAAGAAAGTTCCCCCGAGGAATAATCCTGGTTTGTAGCCACTTAGCGCAAAACTCAAAAATTTGCGATACCCATTTTCCAAACGCACCAAAAAGGTGTTTTGAAAAGTCTGCGCCCACTTCTTGATAAACAATTTATACATCCAAAATAAAAGGGGTGTTAAAATCATCAAATTCCCAAAAATCCGAACACTGGGACTTCCAAATAACAATAGAATCCCAAGACCTCCAATTATAAAGGTCAAACGCCATAGAGATTTGGAAGCAATTTCACGCTCTTTGATTTCCATAAATCGTGAAACCAGCATGGAGTTAAAAAAGATGGCAACTACAAGCGAAGAGCCCAATACGACCGAAAGGGTAATCGGAAAATAAATCATAAACTCTCCCATCAAACCGGGCCAAGCACCTAGTGGTACAAAAGCCGCAATCGTAGTGGCTGTAGATACGATGATTGGAAATGCGATTTCTCCAATTCCCGCTTTTGCTGCAGCAATTCGGGACATGCCTTCTTTTTCCATCAAACGATAGACGTTTTCTACGACTACGATTCCATTGTCTACTAACATTCCTAATCCCATGACTAGACCGAATAAGACCATGGTATTCATGGTATAACCTAGTGCAGAGAGAATCATAAAGGACATAAACATGGACATGGGAATGGCAAAACCTACAAATAACGCGTTGCGGAATCCTAAAAAGAACATTAGGACTGTTACCACCAGTAAAATTCCGAAGATGATGCTGTTGACTAGTTCACTTACCTGATTTAGCGTCATGTCAGATTGATCATTGGAAACGGTGATTTCTAAGTCAGCGGGTAAACCAATTGCTTCAGGTTGTTCTGTTATTTTACGTATGTCTTGAGAAGCTAAGATGAGGTTTTTTCCTCCCCTTTTTATCACGTCCAATAGGACGGCTTTTTCTCCAAAAGAACGCGCAAAGGAGGTAGTTTCTTTTTCCTTAAAGGAAATTTCTGCTAGGTCTCCCAAGTAAACGGGGCCTCCGTCGGTTTTAACCACAAAGTTTTTTAGCTCCTTGGGGTCACTGATTTCTCCTGTCAAACGGATGTTGCGGCGTTGCCCTCCCATAACAATATTTCCGCCCGAGATGGTTGAGTTTTCTTTAGAAATAGCACCTAAAATGTCATTAAAGGAAACCCGTGCTGCAGTCATTCGATACACATCGACAGCAACTTCAACTTCGAAAACTTGAATCCCTCGGATATTGACTTCTTTGATTTGAGGTAATTGTTCAATCTGGTTTTCAAGCCGTTCTGCATAAATTTTGAGTTGCTCGATAGGATAATCTCCAATCAAACTAATGTTGAGAATAGGTTGTAATTCCGAAAAGTCGAGTTCAAAAATATTGGGTTCAACTTTTGCATTGTTGAATACCGGCCAATCGGGACCTCCCTTTACTCCATCCACCAAATCTTTCACTTTCTGTTTGGCATCGTCGATAGTAATGTTTTCGTCAAATTCTACCTCGATTACGGAAAAGTCTTCCGAAGAGGTAGACCGAATTTCAACCATGTTGGGCACCCCCTTTATGGCTTCTTCTAGGGGATCGGTTACGATACGCTCAATGTCTTCTGCTGTATTTCCAGGGTAAACCGTACTGACAAAAACTTTGGTGTCGTTAATTTCAGGAAAGGCTTCTCTAGGCATAGAAAAATAAGAAGAGATGCCGAGTATAAAAAAGAGTGTCATGATCACGTAGATCACCGTACGGTGTTCTATGGCCCACGAAGAAAATAAAAACTCTTTGATTTTTGTAGTGTTCTTTTGCTTTGCCATTATTCTAGTATTCTTTTTACTTTTTGGTCTTCTACTAAAGTACTTACGCCCTCATCTACTATGAGATCTCCTTGACTTAATCCTGTAAGGACTTCAATCAATTCCTGCTTACTTTTACCGAGTTCTACGATTCGTTTTTCAGTGGTATACCCATTGTCCGGCTCTGGTTGTGTCAAGACAAAAACATAGGTCGATCCACTGGCATTTTCTCGTATTACACGCAGCGGAACCATAATGGCTTCTGGGTTGGTGTAGTCCACCACGCTCAAACGTGCATTGAGGTTGGGTTTGATTAAATTATCTGGATTTTCCAAGGCTGCTTCTACACGAAATGTTCGATTACTCGGAGTGATAAAGTTCCCTGTTTGTTGAATTGCTGTGGTTTGGATTTGATTCACTACAGGAATTGTGACTGTTGCTTTACTTCCTTTGATGATATTGGTCAGATAGGTCTCAGGGACGTCCGCTTCAGCATACATACTTTTGAGGTTTACAATTCTCAAGATGGGTGTCATTCCAGGCACAAGGTTGCTCCCTAGTCTTGCAGGGATTTCATCAATAATTCCATTAAAGGGGGCATAGATTTTTGTTTTTGCCAATTGTTGTCTCATCTGATCGACTTGTTTTTGTGCGGCTTTGTAACGGGTCTGGGCTTCCAAAAACATCATTTCTGAACCAATTTGTTGTTCCCACAGGCGTTGGGTTCTTTCAAAAGTAGTCTTTGCCAATTCCAGCTGAAGCTTCATTTGTTCCAGTTGATCTTGAATACCCGCATCGTCTATTACAGCGAGGAGCGCACCTTTTTTAACAGATTGACCTTCGGATACATAGAGTTTAATTAGGCGTCCAGTAAATTCAGGATACATCAAAACATTTTGACGGGTTTTAATATTGGCCTGTACTTCGATATTGTGTTCAAAAAGAGAAGTTTCTGTAGCAAATGCGGTAATCAACGCTCGTTTTTCGGATCCTCCTAACGCTGCTATAGCCGTATTGACGGTTTCCAATTTTGTAGTGAGTTCTTCAATTTGTTGGGTATAGCTTGTTTTTTGCGCATTGAGCTCTTCAAGATTACTGTTTTCAATTGCAGTTGAATTGGAGACTTCGGCAGTTTCTTGAGCGCAACTAACTAAAGCGAGGATAAGTCCGAGTAAATAAACTGATTTTTTCATGATTTTATTGTTGTGGTGTATTGAGAAGGGTTTCTAAGGCTAACTTTTTTTGGATTACATTTTGAATTGCTTTGATGTAGTTATTTTGGGTACTGTAAAGCTGTAATTGGGCTTCCCGTAGCTCAAAGGAACTTGCCACTCCTTCAAAATACTTGGTTTGATTTTTTTGTTCAATCCGATTGGCCAGGGCAAGATTTTCCTTATTAGTAAAATAATTTTCTACGGCTAATTGATATTCATTTTCTGCAGCTTGTACTTCAATAGCAATACGTTCTTGGGTTTCAGTGAGACTTTTTTCTGCCTGAGATACGGCAATTTTTGCTTTTTGAGAATTGGCACTTCGTTGTAGAGAACTGAAAACAGGAACTTGTAGATTTATACCAAATAAAGCCGCGCCAAACCATTTTTGACCGGATTGGGTAAACGAAAAGGTTTCACTGTTACCCGTGTAGTTTCCATTTATGAAAGCAGACAAACGGGGTAGACTTTTTGAACGCTCATATCTGTAGAGCAGTGATTCTGATAGAAGATTATTTTCTGCAATTTTGATGTCCACATTGTTGCTCAAGCTAATATCTTCAGAGATTTGAAGGCTGAATAAGCTGTCATCGGTTAATTTTTCCAACGTATCTGATAAAAGTAACGGAGACTGGGTAGGAAACCCTATCAAAAGTTTAAGCATATTTAGGGTAATGCGTTCTAAGTTCTTCGCATAGCGCAGTTGCGTTTCCACTCCTGAAAGTGTGAGCCGAAGTTGCTCTACACTTTCCTCTTCTTCAAAACCGTTTCGAAACAATTGATTCAATTCTTCGAGGGTGTTCGTGAGGTTTTTTTGATTTTTTTCCAAAAACTGGATGTTTTCCCTAACCAACAAAACAGAGGAGTAGGTGTTAACAATGTTTTTACGTACTTCCAGCAGTGTTTTTTCCAAGATATTTTCAGAGATGGTAAGGAATACCCGAGAGGCCTCAAGACCAACAATGTAAGAACCATCAAAGATTAACTGTTGTACAGTCACTCCCGCTTCCATAGTTTGTGGTGTCCCAAATTGGACTTCGGCAAAATCACCTTCATTTCCACCAAAAAATTGGGCTGGGATTAACGAGGTGGGCAATTCAATAAAATTTTGATAGTTCGCATTGGCACTGATTTGCGGAAGACCAATGGCAATGGTACTCCACTTGTCTTTGTAGGCTTTCTGAACGCCTAAATTTGCATTTTGTATAGTTCTGTTATTTTGCTCTCCAAAGGCAAGGGCTTCTTCCAGGGAAACGGCATCAGGAAGCGTTTGTGAAAAAACATACTGTAATCCTAAGAAAACAAAGAAGATGTAAAGGGTTTTTGAGGTCATAGGGTCAATTCTTTTTTATAGTTGTTTAGTTTCTGAATTCCATCAGGGGTGCAGATGGCACGTAGGTGGTATTCTGAAAAGTTGATTAGGAGTTGATCAATTTTGAACTCTTCTATAGGGAACAGTTCAATGTCTTGAATGCCTCGGATACCATTAAAAAAAATCCGAGTGACAAAGTTAATATCGACTTCGGGCCGAAAAAGACCTGTCTCGATTCCTTTTTTTATGCTTTCTGAAAAAAAACTTCCCAATACCTCAAATTCCTTTGCTTTCAACTTTTGATAAATAGCCTTGTAATATTTTTGCAGCTGATACACTGGAGAATTTTTTTCATTCGAAAGGTGATTTAAAGCCTCCTTTTTTATAAGGTACAATTCGATAATGGGATCTTTGGAATGCTTCGCTATACTCAGGATCTTATCCATTACAAAATTAAAATGTCGCATCGCACTCGTTTCAACGAGTTGTTCTTTTTTCGGGAAATGGGTGTAAATTGTTTTTTTGGAGACACTCATCTTTAGGGCTATATCGTCTACGGTCACACTTTTGAAACCGTATTGTAAAAATAAGGGAATCGCCTCATTAATGATAGTCTCTTTCATTAATTTTTTTGCAAATGTAAATAAAGGAAACTTTAAAAACAAAAAAAGTTTCCAAAGTTTCTTTTCTATTTCTTAATGGATAAAACCCTATTTTTGAAAAAAACGAAAATGGCTGGGCTTACTAAATACCAAGGTTCTTTTGAAACTTATTTAAAACAGACCGTTTCGGTTGGGTCACCTGCAGGTTTGTACCTTCCTATTCAGTACTTGTTGGAGCTCGGTGGAAAGCGTTTGCGTCCTGTTTTGGTTTTAATGGCAGCAGAGGCCTTTGGGAACCAAAAAAAGGAGGCCCTTCCTGCAGCCCTGGCAGTAGAGATTTTTCACAATTTCACTCTGATGCATGATGACATTATGGACGAGGCCCCGTTAAGAAGAGGTGCTGCTACGGTACATCAAAAATGGAATCTCAACACAGCCATACTTTCCGGTGATGCTATGATGATCCAGGCGTATCAGGCCTTAGAATCCTATAAAGCCCCCTTATTTGGTAAATTGACCCGATTGTTGAGTAAAACTGCAATTGAAGTTTGTGAGGGACAGCAATACGATTTAGATTTTGAATCAGAGCAGGAGGTCAGCCAAGAACAGTATTTGGAAATGATCCGACTAAAAACAGCAGTTCTGGTGGGTTGTGCTTTAAAAATGGGTGCGTGGATTGGTGGCGCTCAGGACCACCAAGCCCAATTGATATTTGATTTTGGAGAACTTTTGGGGACTGCTTTCCAAATCCAAGACGATTATTTAGACGCTTTTGGAGACCCCGCTTCTTTTGGAAAACAAGTGGGAGGAGACATCATTGAAAACAAAAAAACCATACTGTATCATCAAGCGATGTCCAAAGGTTCTCAAGAAGAGCAAAGAAACCTCAAGAAGTGGTTTACTTCTCAAACCGATCCCGCGGAAGCAGCTCAAAAAATTGAAGCGGTAAAAACACTTTTCGAAACTACTGGAGCACGGGAAGCAAGTCGTAATTTGGTTGGTCACTATACCCAAATAGCCTTTGAAAAATTAGAAAGCTTAACAATCAGTGAGCAAGGAAAAACCTTGTTTAAAGCTTTTGGAACTCAGTTAATGGAACGTAAATTTTAAAAAAGCCGTTGGAACAAGGCCTTTAAAAACCAGGTCTTTTGCTTTAATGAAAAAGAAGCGAGAATTTGCAGCTCTTCCCAAAAACTTGTTTTTTCGTCCAAAAACCGAAAAATTCGAATCGGATTGTTTTTTTCAAACATACGAGAAAAGAGTTGACCCCCTTTTGCATTGTATCGAGTCAACACATCGAGAAATAACAAATCGTAAAATCGAAAACGGTTTCTGATCGTAAAAGTATCTAAAGCTTTGTGGGTTTTTAAAAATGGAAGTAAACGCTGAATACTTCTTTGTGTGTTCATAAAGGTAAATCCCGTGCTGGCTTTGGTCCATCCACCTGCAGTACCGATATGGAGTAAGCTTGGGGTATTGAACTGTTCAAAGGGAAAACAGGTCATCGGAATGTTGCCTTGCTCTTTTTCTTCAATGATGTAATCTTTAATACCTTTTGTTTTTAAATAGGATTCTATTCCTTTTTCATATTCTTCAAGCTTCAAAAGATGTTCTGAAAAAAGGGTGTATTCTACCAAGGCAGTGTGCGAATCTAATGGGAGCACGTAGAGGAAACGAGTTTCCTTTTCTTGGGGAATATCAAAATCCATAAAGAGGATTTTATCGGGATCAAATGCAGGGGTTGAGGTTTTGATAAACCATCCTACAAAGTGCTGCTGTAACACGGGGTATTTTTTTTGATTCCACAGGGGCTTGGGATTGAAAAGGCTGTTAAAAACGCGTTTGGATTGAAATTTTCCTTCTGTTGTGACAATTTCTGTAAAGCCATCCTCAGTTCGAATATCTTGTATTTCGGCCTGTAAAAAAGTAGTATTTTCAGCTTGTTTAAATTGCTTGTAAAAGGTTTGATAAACCCCAGCAGAGCGCAGCATTTTATACTGCAAAGGAGCTAAAGGAAACTCTTGATGAATTGTTTTAGAACAAAATTGTGCTTGATTCCATACTTTTGTAAGCAAGGGGTCAAAGTTTCCTTTAGGGAGTTCCCAATAACACCAAGTTCGGTCATTGGTGTTTTTGAGTTCCTTTTCGACAACAAGAATGGATTGAGTATTAAAGTAAGGATCTTCTCGAAGTGCTTTTAAGAGTAATAAGCCAGAGGCACCACCCCCACAAATAATAAAATCAAAATAGTTTTGTTTCATAGCTGAGTTGTAAAAGTAATCCTAAATGCACAAAAATTCATTTAAACAACATAATTTTGCCGAAAAGCAGATATGATGGAATCGATTCTAGAATTTTTTAAAAATACAGATCCAGTTTTGGGAGCGCTCTACGCAACTTTATTTACCTGGGGGCTTACGGCATTGGGGGCTTCCCTAGTTTTTTTTGTAAAGGAAATGAACCGTGCGGTATTGGATGGCATGCTCGGTTTTACAGGAGGAGTCATGGTTGCTGCGAGTTTTTGGAGTTTATTAGCGCCAGGCATTGAAATGAGTCCTGGAGAAGGATTTATCAAGGTTATACCCGCTGCTGTGGGATTTGGATTAGGCGCTTTATTCATTTTTGGTTTGGATAAAATACTCCCCCATATTCACATCAATTTTAAGGAATCAGAAGGGATCAAAACACCCTGGCATCGCACTACACTTTTGGTTTTAGCGATTACCCTACACAACATTCCAGAAGGGCTAGCCGTAGGGGTATTATTTGGCGGAGTCGCTGCTGGAATCCCAGAAGCCTCCATTGCGGGTGCGGTAGCACTAGCCTTGGGTATTGGAATCCAAAACTTCCCAGAGGGAATAGCCGTGTCCATGCCGTTGAGAAGGCAAGGGGTTTCCCGTTTTAAAAGTTTTTGGTACGGCCAATTGTCTGCTGTGGTAGAACCTTTTGCAGCGGTAATTGGCGCTTTGGCGGTAACCTTTTTTACTCCAATACTTCCTTATGCACTCGCTTTTGCAGCGGGAGCCATGATTTTTGTGGTGGTAGAAGAAGTTATTCCCGAAACCCAGCAAGACCGGTATACCGATATCGCCACTTTAGGTTTTATTGGAGGTTTTATAGTCATGATGACTTTGGACGTCGCTTTAGGATAGGTCTTCTTTGGGAAACGACTGCCACCCCTGGGCGGTAAGTTCAATTTGATGCCCCAAACCTGTAATTAGCTGGCAGCCTGCATTCGCTTCACACGCATGACCCACTACCGTGAGAAAAGGATGAGATTTGATTTTTTCATAGTCCTTTTGTTTTACTGTAAAAAGCAATTCGTAGTCTTCCCCTCCGTTGAGGGCTGCCGTAGTGCTGTTTAATTTAAATTCCTCACAAATTAAATTTACTTCAGGATCGAGAGGAATTTTTTCTTCAAAAAGGTGAAAGCCTACTTTTGATGCTTTTGATAAGTGGAGGATTTCCGAAGATAATCCATCGCTGATGTCAATCATGGAAGTGGGTATAATTTGGAGTTCATCGAGCAAATCAATGACGTCTTTTCGCGCTTCGGGTTTAAGCTGCCGTTCGATGCTATACGCATAGTTCGTCAAATCGGGTTGGGAATTTGGATTTACCTTAAACACCGCTTTTTCGCGTTCCAACACTTGGAGACCGGCATAGGCACCTCCTAAGTCGCCACTTTCTACCACAAGATCATTTTCTTGTGCGCCTTTGCGGTGGACAAGTTTCTTTTTTGGAGCACTTCCTAGAACAGAAATGGAGAGGATCAAACCTGTGGTACTGCTGGTCGTATCTCCCCCGATTAAATCAATTTTGTAGTTTTTACATGCCAGCGCAATGCCTTGGTACAATTCTTCTATCGCTTCCAGGGTAAATCGATTAGAAACCGCAAGAGAAACTGTTATTTGTTGTGGATGCGCGTTCATGGCGTAGAGATCAGAAAGGTTGACCATAACCGCTTTGTAGCCTAAATGTTTTAGGGGCATGTAGGTCAAATCAAAGTGAACGCCTTCAACCAACAAATCGGTACTAATCAATGTCGGATCTTTTCCGTGATAAAGCACTGCTGCGTCATCACCTGGACCTAAAACACTGGAAGGATTTTGAAGTGAAAAGCTTTGGGTCAAATGATCTATCAATGCAAATTCGCCGAGATCACCTAAGGAGGTTTTGGATGGATTTTTGTTTTCTAACATTTCACAAAAGTACGCATCCCACAGAAATGTTAAATCATAGACATCTTGTTGTTTTTTTGTTACATTTAACCAGAGAACACCAACACATTTAATACATTGATCGTCAGCGTAATAATAAATTATATAGTTCAGTTTTAACAAAGTTTAGCTGAATCAGGCATTGCGAAATCTATCTATGATCTTTGAAGAATATTAAAATTAACACATGAAATTCTACCCCCTACTTATCCTACTTTTATTAGTTTGCTGCGTTAAAGAAACTAGAGTAGAAGACCCTTTAGTACCTAATTTTGAGACTCCTGTCACACCGGTGGTTACTACTCAGCAAAAAGCGATTTGTGAAAACGGAATGGCGCAGATTTACCCCTGCTTGGGATATGACTTATTATCTGTTATTTCAATTTCAAATTTTGGTAGTAAAGCGGGAAATGACAATTGGGGTTGGACCGATCCTGAAACGGGAAAAGAATACGTGCTCTCAGGTCTGGACGACGGAACCGCATTTGTAGATATTAGTGATCCCGAAAACCCAGTAATATTGGGAAAACTACCCACAGCTACCGTTTCCAGCTGGTGGCGGGATATTAAGGTCTATAAAAATCATGCCTTTATTGTCAGTGAAGCACAAAACCACGGCTTGCAAGTTTTTGATTTAACCCGCTTGCGGGAGGTCTCCTCACCCCAAACTTTTACTCCCGATACACGCCTTACGGAGTTTGGAAACGCACACAATATTTGGATTAATGAGGCAAGTGGTTATGCGTATGTTATCGGTTCTGAATTATTTCAAGGAGGTCCTGCTTTTATAAACATAGCCGATCCAAAAAACCCAGTACTAGAGGGGGGATACGCTGAGGACTCTTATACCCATGACGCACAAATTGTCATTTACAACGGACCCGATCCAGAGTACCAAGGGCGTGAACTTCTTTTTGGAAGCAACAGTGATGGGGTTGAAAACAATCAAATTGTCATCGTAGATGTAACGGACAAAGCAAACCCAGATAAGATCAGTTCCATAACCTATTCCAATGGAGGCTACACACATCAAGGGTTTTTATCGGAGGACCAGCAGTATTTTTTTCTCGGTGATGAATTGGACGAATATAACTTTGGCAGCCCCACACAAACCCGTATTTTTGATTTTACAAACCTTTCAGAACCCGTGTTGTATTTTAATTATTTTGCGAATCACAATGCAATAGACCACAATGGTTATGTCAAAGGCGATGAATTTTATTTGGCAAGTTATACCGCTGGACTTCGTGTTTTTGATATCAGCCAAGTAGCAGAAAAAAAGATAAGTGAAAAAGGATTTTTTGATACCTATCCCACTGATAACAATCCGAAATTTAAGGGCGTTTGGAATGTATATCCCTTTTTTGAAAGCGGAGTCATCGCGATCCAAGATATAGATTCGGGTTTGTTTTTGGTAAAAGCAGCAGAGTAATATGAGAAACTTTTTTGGCGTCAGTTGGGTCTTGTTTTTTAGTGCTTGTAGCCCTATCACTGAAACCAATTGGTCGTTCTTGCCCCCTGTAGAAAATAGGTGGGATGCTGTTCAAACCTTTGGGGGAAGTGCAGAGGACATTGCTCATGCCGTCATCCGTACCCAAGACGGAGGGTTTGCAATCGTAGGCAATACGCAAAGTACTGATGGCGATTTTTCACAAAAAACCCGAGCGGGGAGTGATCTCTTTTTAATGAAATTTTCTTCAATGAGGACTTTGGAATGGACGCAAACTTATGGAGGTTCCGAAGATGATCGTGGCCATGACTTGATTCAACTTCCCGACGGGGGCTTTGCCGTAGTGGGCTACAGTAAAAGTAATGATGGAGATGCTTCGGTAAACAAAGGCCAACATGACAATTGGGTATTTCGAACTGATGCCAGCGGGACCCTTTTGTGGGAAAAGAGTTTTGGATTTTTAGGCCACGACCACGCCTACAACATCCTCGCTACTTCGGACGGGGGGCTTTTTTTTAACGGATTTTTGGATGTTACCGCTTCAAGGGGTTTGGGTCAGGACAAGAAAGAGGCTCATTTTTCCGCACGTCATGGAGTAGGAGAATTTTGGGCACATAAAATTGATCTAAACGGAAATTTACAGTGGCGCAGATACTTTGGAGGAACTAGTAACGACCGGTCTTATGACGCCTTAGAAACCCAAGACGGGGACTTTGTGCTGGTAGGCGCATCGGAAAGTCAAGATGTTGATGTCCAAAATCCGAAGGGAAGCTATGATTTTTGGATTGTGAAGATCGATGCACTGGGAAATTTACTTTGGGAAAAATCCATAGGGGGGTCTGCCTATGACAAAGCCAATGCAGTCATTGAAACCTCCTCAGGAGATTATCTTGTTTTGGGTCAAACCTACAGTAGTGATGGTGCTATTCATACGGCTGCAGGGTCCTCAGATATCCTGTTGGCACGACTTTCTGCTGCTGGAACTGTAAAAGCGGTGCAAACGCTAGGAGGTGCGGGTTTTGAAACCGCTTCAGCATTGCAGCAACGAACTGACGGGACGCTAATTATCCTCGGAACTAAGAGCCCTCAGGCAAGTACCTCTGGCGAAGTCCCATTGAGCAATGATGTTGCTTTGTATTATACCCTTCCCAACGGCAAGCCGATCCAAACCGCCACACTCTCTGGATCGGGCTTGGATGAAGGCAATGATCTTGTTCTCACTGAAGACGGAAAAGTACTTGTGGTAGGAAGTACAGAAAGCAATTCGGGAGACTTTTCAAACACCTTCGGAGGAAAGGATATTTTTATTGCTTTTTGGCATTAAATCAGTTGATTTTCCTATAGTCTAAATCAATAGAGATTTTTATGAAATCCATTGAAATACTGTATATTTGCTTATTATTTAGATTAATTCTTTATTAGAATGATTAAAGTTGACGAAACCGCCAAAGAAAAAGTATCCTTTCTCATGAGAGAGGAAGGTTTTGACCCTTCGAATGATTTTGTTCGAGTAGGGGTCAAAAGCGGAGGTTGTTCTGGTTTGTCTTATGAATTAAAATTTGACAATCACCTACAAGACGACGACAAGCTTTTTGAAGACAATCAAATAAGGATATTAGTCGATAAGAAAAGCTTGCTTTATTTAGTGGGAACCACCTTGGAGTATTCTGGTGGTCTCAACGGAAAAGGTTTTGTGTTCAACAATCCAAACGCCCAGAGAACCTGTGGTTGTGGGGAGAGTTTTTCACTTTAAAAAAAGAAAATGGCTTATACTGAAGAAGAATTAAAAAAGGAATTAGAAACCAAAGAATACGAGTACGGTTTCTATACCGATATTGAATCGGACACCTTTCCTGTGGGATTGAATGAAGACGTCATTCGCAAAATTTCAGAGAAAAAGGAGGAGCCTGAGTGGATGACACAATGGCGCCTAGAGGCCTTTGAGAATTTTAAGAAAATGACTGAACCCGAATGGGCAAACGTCAACTACAAAAAACCTGACTTACAGGCGATTTCCTATTACTCAGCACCCAAAACGAAACCCAAATACGAAAGTCTAGATGAAGTAGATCCCGAGTTGTTAAACACCTTTGACAAACTAGGGATTTCATTAGAAGAACAAAAAAAACTTGCTGGGGTCGCAGTAGATATCGTGATGGATTCCGTTTCTGTAGCCACTACGTTTAAAGAAACTTTAGCCGAGAAAGGAATTGTTTTTTGTTCCATCTCAGAGGCGATTCAGAAGCACCCCGAATTGGTTAAGAAATACATCGGGACAGTGATCCCACCCAAGGACAATTACTACGCAGCGCTAAACAGTGCGGTATTTACGGACGGCTCTTTTTGCTACATTCCCAAAGGCGTACGCTGCCCTATGGAATTGTCTACTTACTTTAGAATCAATCAAGCGGGGACAGGGCAGTTTGAACGTACCTTAGTCATTGCGGACGAATCCAGTTATGTAAGTTATTTGGAAGGCTGTACAGCTCCGTCAAGAGATGAAAATCAACTGCACGCTGCCGTGGTAGAGCTTATCGCTATGGACGATGCAGAAATCAAATATTCCACGGTACAGAACTGGTACCCTGGAGACAAAGAAGGAAAGGGAGGAGTCTTCAATTTTGTCACCAAAAGAGGACTTTGTCACACCCGATCTAAAATTTCATGGACACAGGTAGAAACGGGTTCTGCGGTGACGTGGAAGTATCCTTCTTGTATTTTAAAAGGAGACCATTCCATTGGAGAATTTTATTCCATTGCAGTTACAAATAACTATCAGCAAGCGGATACAGGAACCAAGATGGTGCACTTAGGGAAAAACACCCGAAGCACGATCATCTCCAAAGGAATTTCCGCAGGGAAGTCACAGAATAGTTACCGCGGTTTGGTACAAGTGGGGGCACGAGCAAAAAACGCTCGAAACTTTTCTCAATGCGATTCACTGCTAATGGGAAATGATTGTGGGGCACATACCTTTCCCTACATCGAGGCCAAAAGCAACTCGGCTCAGATAGAACACGAAGCCACCACCAGTAAGATTGGAGAAGATCAAATCTTTTACTGCAACCAAAGAGGTATTGACACCGAAAAAGCAATTGCCTTAATTGTCAACGGGTTTAGTAAAGAAGTACTAAACAAACTCCCTATGGAATTTGCAGTAGAAGCGCAAAAATTGTTAGAAATTTCCCTCGAAGGATCCGTAGGATAAAAAAAGAAACTATGTTAACGATAGAAAATTTACACGCCCAAGTAGACGGTAAAGCCATATTAAACGGTATAGACCTAGATGTAAAAGCCGGTGAAGTTCATGCTATTATGGGACCTAACGGTTCCGGTAAGAGCACCTTGTCTTCCGTCATTGCAGGAAATGAAGATTATGAAGTAACTCAAGGCAAACTCTTGCTGAAAGGCAATGATCTTGCCGAATTGGATGCTGAAGAACGAGCGCATTTGGGAATCTTCCTTTCGTTTCAATATCCAGTAGAAATACCAGGGGTAACGGTGACCAACTTCATCAAAACGGCCATTAACGCTAATAGAAAAGCACAAGGCCTGGAAGAAATGCCCGCAAGTGATCTCTTAAAAAAGATCCGCGAAAAGGCAAAACTTCTAGAGATTGACTCCAAATTTTTATCCCGTTCTCTGAACCAAGGATTTTCAGGAGGAGAAAAAAAGCGTAATGAAATTTTTCAAATGGCCATGTTGGAACCAGCTTTAGCCATTTTAGATGAGACCGACTCCGGACTGGATATAGATGCTTTAAAAATTGTTGCCAATGGTGTAAACAAACTTAAAGGTAAAGACAATGCTGTGGTTGTGATTACACACTACCAACGTTTATTAGACTACATTGTTCCCGATTTTGTACACGTTCTTTTTGATGGTAAAATAGTAAAATCAGGTACCAAAGAACTGGCACACGAATTGGAGAAAAAAGGATACGACTGGATCAAAGAATTGGCATAAATGGAGTTTAAAGAAAAATTAATTTCTTCGTATTTAGCATTTGAAGAGGACATGGACCTCTCCGACAGTGTGCACGATACGCGCGCTGAAGCACTAAAAGTATTTGAAGAAAAAGGCTTCCCAACCAAACGAGACGAAGCGTGGAAATACACTTCTCTGGATAGTTTAATCCGTGAGGATTACGCCTTGTTTCCCAAGTCAGAGGCCAGTATTGAACTCAAAGATGTGAAGAAGTACTTTTTGTACGATACAGATACCTACAAAGTCATTTTTATCGATGGGGTGTACAGCCCTTTCTTGTCCAATACCACACACGACGGTCTAGATGTTTGTTTGATGTCTGCCGCATTGACCAAGCCCAAGTATCGAGATTTAATCAATACTTATTTCAATAAAATAGCCCCTGGAGACGACAGTCTTACCGCGCTGAATACTTCCTATGCGAAAGAGGGGGCCTATGTGTACATTCCCAAAAATAGTGTCGCGGAAAAACCCATTGAAATCATTCACTTTTCTTCTGGAAATGAAGAAGCACTTTGGCTACAACCTAGAAATCTAGTTGTAGTAGATAAAAATTCTCAAGTACAAATTATCGAGCGTCATCAAAGTTTAACTGAACATCCTGTAGTGACCAACAGTGTCACAGAGATTTATGTTCATGAAGAGGCGTTTGTAGATTATTACAAATTACAAAACGACCTGCCTTCTGCGTCCTTGATTGACAACACCTATATCACTCAAGAAAAAAACAGTCATGCCAGTGTGCATACGTTTGCATTAGGAGGAAAGTTAATCCGCAATAATTTAAGATTTTATCACAAAGGGGAACACATCCTTTCCACACTGAAAGGAGTTACTATTTTGGAAGGGAAACAACATGTGGATCATTCCACTTTAGTCCACCATTCACAGCCCAATTGTGAAAGTCATCAAGATTATAAAGGGATTTTTTCAGAGCGTTCGGAAGGGGTGTTTAACGGTCAGATTTTAGTAGATAAAATCGCTCAAAAAACCAATGCCTTTCAACAAAACAACAATGTGCTTTTGGACGACAAGGCTACGGTAAACAGCAAGCCTCAACTCGAAATTTTTGCGGATGATGTCAAATGTTCTCATGGCTGTACTATTGGTCAAATGGATGAAGAGGCGTTATTTTACCTTCGTACGCGAGGCATTCCAAAAAAGGAAGCCAAAGCCTTGATGACCTATGCTTTTGCCAACAATGTGTTGGAAAGCGTGCAACTGCCTTCATTGAAAAAAAGAATCAATGGGCAAATTGCTAGAAAACTTGGAGTTAATCTCGGATTTGAACTCTAATGCTCGATGTCAAAAAAATACGTGCTGATTTTCCTATTCTTTCTCGAAAAGTAAACGGTCAGGACTTGGTGTATTTTGACAATGCGGCTACGTCACAAACCCCCCAGCAGGTGATTGATGTGATTGTAGATTACTACAGTCGATTGAATGCCAATATTCACCGTGGAGTCCACAAACTCAGCCAGGAGGCAACCGACGCCTACGAAGAGGCACGGATTAAAATTCAAAAACATTTTAATGCTGCGCAGCCTTACGAAATCATTCTCACTTCCGGAACTACAGAAAGTATCAATCTGATCGCTTCCGGCTACAGTACAATTTTACAAACAGGAGACCAACTGATAATTTCCGCTCTAGAACACCATTCCAATATTGTTCCGTGGCAAATGCTTTGTGAAAAAACGGGTGCGGAATTGAAAGTCATTCCTATGACGTTAGAAGGAACCTTAGACATGCAGGCTTACGAAAGCCTGTTGACTCCAAAAACCAAACTGGTCTTTGTCAACCATGTTTCCAATGCTTTGGGGACAGTAAATCCCATCGAGGAGATCATCACCAAAGCCCATGCCTACGGTGCCAAGGTTCTGATAGACGGGGCACAAGCCTGTCCTCATATCAAACCTGACGTTCAAGCCTTGGATGTTGATTTTTATGTGACTTCAGCACATAAACTCTGTGGTCCTACTGGAGTGGGAATGCTTTACGGCAAGACAGAATTGCTCAAGGCCTTACCTCCCTACCAAGGGGGAGGAGAAATGATAGCGACTGTCACTTTTGAAAAAACAACCTATGCGGATCTGCCTCATAAATTTGAAGCAGGAACTCCAAACATTGCGGGAGGAATTGCCTTTGGTGCAGCTTTAGACTATATGAATGGGATCGGTATGGACGCCATCGCGAGTTATGAAGCGGAACTTTTGGCCTATGCTACTGCGGAACTAAAAAAGATTGAAGGAATTAAAATTTTTGGAGAAGCCGTAGAAAAAACTGCGGTTATCTCCTTCAATGTGGGAGTCCAACACCCCTATGATTTGGGAAGTATTTTGGACCAAATGGGCATTGCTGTACGAACCGGACATCACTGTGCACAACCCATTATGGACTTTTTTGAAATCCCAGGAACGGTTCGCGCTTCCTTTTCATTTTACAATACCTTTGAAGAAATTGACCGTTTGATCGCAGGGGTCCGCAAAGCGGTACAGATGTTACAATAATTTAATACTTTTAAGTGTGAAAACAATTGAAGCCATACAAGAAGAACTTATTGAAGAGTTTGCCCTCTTTGAAGATTGGATGCAGCGCTATGAGTATATGATCGATTTAGGGAAATCCCTTCCTTTGATTGATACGGCATTTAAAAACGAGGATCATATCATCAAAGGCTGTCAAAGTAAAGTGTGGGTTCACGCGGATTTAAAAGACGAGCTCATCCATTTTACCGCGGATAGCGATGCGATTATTACCAAAGGAATTATTGCGATTTTGATTCGCGTTTTTTCAAATCAACCTCCTAAAGCCATCTTAGAAGCCAATACCGATTTTATCGATAAGATTGGGCTTAAAGAACATTTATCACCCACCCGTGCTAATGGTTTGGTCTCCATGATCAAACAAATCAAAATGTATGCGGTGGCCTATCAAACACAATTGAATTAATTATGTCAGAAGCAATGGATACGAGCAACCTAGGGGACAAAATTGTCGGAGTTTTAAAAACGATTTTTGACCCAGAAATTCCTGTAGATATTTACGAATTGGGATTGATCTATGACGTTTTTGTCAATGAGGATTCGGATGTTAAAATTTTAATGACCTTGACCACACCCAACTGCCCTGTGGCAGAATCACTCCCTATGGAGGTGGAAGAAAAAGTCAAATCTTTGAATGAAGTTAAAACCGCGGAGGTAGAAATCACCTTTGATCCTCCATGGACTCAAGAGTTGATGAGTGAAGAGGCAAAGCTTGAACTGGGAATGCTTTAAAGATGGCAGATTCCATTGTCAATAAAGTAGCGAGCAGCCCCCTAGTCACCGTGGATTTGGAAGACTACAAAACTACGGGGACTCGAACTGCTATTGATATGGCGAACTGGTTGGAGGAAGGTTTTATCCTTAGAGAAAAACCGTTTAGAGCTTTACTCAAAGAACACGATTGGGCTCAATACACGGATCACCACATCGCTTTGCATTGTTCTTCGGATGCTATTTTACCCGCTTGGGCCACTCTTTTGATTACGGCCTATTTAAGTCCTTTTGCTACAACCATCGTCTTGGGAAGTGTAAAGGATTTGGAAAAGGAGCTTTTTTCAACTGCAATTAATGACCTAGACCTCGGTCCGTATCAAGACAAACCGATAATGATCAAAGGCTGTTCCGATCCTTCCGTTCCAGAAGGGGCTTACATTCAACTGGTACAGCGCCTGCAAACCGTAGCCAAAAGTATGTTTTACGGGGAAGCTTGTTCTTCCGTACCTTTATGGAAGGCAAAAAAATAAGGTGAACACTACACCCAAAATTCTAATTCTCTCCTATTACTGGCCTCCCTCGGGAGGATCGGGGGTACAGCGTTGGATGTATTTTGCCAAATACTTAAAGCAGTTGGGCTATGAACCTATTGTGGTTACCGTTGCTGAGTCCCAAGCGTCCTATCCCGTTTTGGATCCCAGTTTGATCCAAGAAGTGGAAGGAATCCGAGTTATCAAAACCGCAACCCGAGAACCGTTGCGTTGGTATTCCCGCTTGACTTCAGGCGATTCAAAAAAAGGCATTCCCCAAGGGGAAGTTCAAACCACCAGTATCTTTGGAAAAATTGCAGCTTACATTCGGGGAAACTTCTTTATTCCCGATGCGCGTAAAGGGTGGGTTCCCTTTGCCGTAAAAGCCGCACAAGCGGTTTTAAAGCAAGAAAAGATTCACTGCCTCATCACTACAGGGCCGCCGCATTCTACGCATTTAGCAGGCTTGCAATTGGCAAAACAGTTTCAGCTCAATTGGTGGGTGGACTTTCGCGATCCGTGGTTGGATGTTTTTTACAACAAACAGCTGTACCGCAGCCAGAGTAGTCAAGCCAAAGACGCCGCATTGGAAAAAACAGTTCTTCACTATGCCAGTGGTGTGATCACCACCACGGGAGGGGACCTGCACCAAAGTTTGCTGCAAAAAGCGCCTGATCAAACGTTTGTGGCACTTCCCAACGGCTACGATGCAGACTTGATGCAACAGACACCAGCCGCTCCTAAGAAAGACAGATTTCATATCGTATATACAGGTTTGTTGACCCAAAATCAGGGGTATTCAAAGTTGATGGAAGTACTCTGAGAATTATCTCAAAGCCACACCCTCTCTTTTACCCTTGCTGGAAACATCAATCCCGACCTTATCAATGAAATCAAAAATAGCCTCCCCAAAGTGGAGGTCCAGTATCTCGGGTACCTCCCACATGCACAAGCCATAGCTTTGATGAAAAGTGCAAACCTCCTGTTGAATTTTATATTTAAAGGAGCCGAAACTCAAATGATCTCAGGGAAATTATTGGAATATATGGCTGCGGAAGTCCCCATCCTTTCTCTCGGCGATCCCAATTCCCC
>ERZ802830.1582-NODE-1582-length-21577-cov-50.4933_pt1 | contig 21577 bp, 29 predicted proteins | sample MGYA00345654_ERZ802830 | MGnify/ENA primary metagenome ERZ802830 (study PRJEB30503, sample SAMEA104212375) | marine metagenome | biome: Westerlies Biome; feature: [SRF] surface water layer (ENVO:00010504) within the epipelagic zone...; material: water...
ATTATGAACGATTTATTTAATGTAATTTAGTGAATCCTCATAGACAAATATGTCAATAATAATAATTTATTTTTTTTTAATACTTAGTTTATTTTAGGTGTATGTTTAGTGTATGAGGATATTTATTACGGATATGTACATAAATGCTCAACACACGACAGAGCACTCTGTCGATGAAATTCTTCATCATAAAAATCATAAGAATCAATCCCGCGAATTCATTCTAGATAAGCTTCGGCCAAGCTAGACTATAATTAATAAATATCACCACTTTCATCTTTTTTAACCACCCGAAACATACCAAAAATACAGTAAAAATATTGAGTTCCTGTTAGAATCTTAATGTTTTTATTAACTATATTATAAGGTATATTTCTAACTATGTTTGATTACGCAGGTTACATATTTTGGGCATATTTTTTAGTCCTCGTGCCAATGATTATCGTGGTCGCTGTGTTGGTGTATAATGGTAGGAAAATCAAAAAAAACATCACTAAGTCCTAGATAGCATGAAAAAGAGATCAGTCAGAATTTATTATGTTTCATTTTTGCTAGTCATTCTCGGATTCGTGTTGTTTCTTTTTGTGAAAACATTCAATGATAATCTCCTATATTATAGAAGCCCCACACAACTTGTTAATGGTAATTTTCCTGAAAATTATATATTTAGGATTGGCGGTATGGTTGAGGAAGGATCCCTAGTAAGAGTAAAAGGCACTAAAAAAGTAAGATTCTTTGTTACAGATTTTGATAATAAAATGTTAATTAAATATGATGGAATACTACCTGATTTATTCAGAGAGGGTCAAGGCGTAGTAATTAGAGGCCATGTTGAGCAAGATTATTTTGTAGCTGAGGAGGTTTTAGCTAAACATGATGAAACATACATGCCTCCAGAAATTCAAGAATCACTTGGTATAAGTGAAAAAAGTAAAAATAAAACAACACAAAGCATTCAACAATGATTATTGAAATAGGTTATATCGGTTATTTTCTCCTTTTGCTAGGTCTGATGAACTGCATGTTGTTACTTACACCAAAGTTTGTATCAGGCCTAAATGTTTCTAGCAATATTTTATTGTCAGCCAGTAAACTTCATTTCCCAATACTACTTATATCATTTATATGCCTTATCGTTACTTTTGTTGGTGAGGATTATTCTTTAGATTATGTTGCGAAAAATTCTAATTCTAACTTACCTTTAATATATAAGATTTCTGCAGCTTGGGCCGGCCATGAGGGTTCTATGCTTCTTTGGTGTGTGGTTTCGAGCTTTTGGATGTTTTTAGCTAGTATATTTAGTGAAGATTTACATAAATCTTTACGTATCAATTTTCTAGCAACGATGGGTATACTCAATCTTGGATTTCTATTATTTGTTGTTGCTACATCGAATCCATTTGATAGAACAATGACTGTTCCTATTGATGGTAGTGATCTTAACCCTTTACTCCAAGACTTTGGACTGATAGTTCATCCACCAATGCTCTATATGGGTTATGTTGGTTTATCAGTTGTCTTTTCCTTTGCTATTGCATGCTGCTTTGAAAGCGACTTTAAAAAAGAGTGGGCACAATGGATAAGACCTTGGATTCTAGCATCATGGTCATTTTTAACACTAGGTATTGCTTTAGGAAGTTGGTGGGCTTACTACGAATTAGGTTGGGGCGGATGGTGGTTCTGGGACCCCGTTGAAAACGCATCTTTTATGCCGTGGCTTATGTCAACCGCACTTCTTCATTCTGTAATAGCAACTGGTGAGAAGGGGATGTTTAAAAGCTGGACAATTCTTCTATCAATATTTACATTTTCACTTAGTCTATTAGGAACATTTCTAGTAAGGTCAGGCATTTTAATTTCTGTTCATTCTTTTGCCAGCGATCCAACGCGCGGAATCTTCATTTTGCTCATGCTATTAGCTCTTATTGGAGGAGGACTTATTATATACAGCATGAATTCAAAAAAATTTGTTGATGATAATGAAGTTACACTTTTTTCTAAAGAGGGCTTTTTCTTGCTTAATAATATCCTTTTAGTTACTGCAACGTTTACAATACTTCTAGGCACAATGTATCCTTTATTTTTAGATGTTCTTGGTCTTGAGAAAATTTCAGTAGGCGTACCATACTATAATGCGGTTTTCATACCTCTCATGATTCCTTTAATGTTATTAGTAGGATACATACCTATTCTTTTAGCAAGAAGTTCGAAAAACTCACAAGTAATTCAACTAGTAGTTATTTTGATTTTGAGTATTATTTTGTCTTTAACTTTTTCTGTTAGCTCTATTTTATTCTTTATTGGAATATTCTCAGCAACATGGATAATAGTAAACATTCTATATGATGTATTTTTTTCCCTTGATAATAAAATTAAATTGAAAAATAGAACGGGTATGTACTTTGCTCATTTTGGATTAGCAATATTTATACTAGGCGCCAGCATTTCTGAAAATAATAAAATAGAAAAAGAATTAGTATTGAATGTAGGTGAATCGAAAAAAATTGGTCTATTTGAATATAAACTTGAAAAATTAAGTGAACTTAAATCAGTTAATTATGATGCAATTATTGCATCAGTACTTGTTAGTAAAGACAATCAGTTCATAACGGAGATTAATCCTGAAAAAAGACTCTATCATTCAAGCGAATCACCCATGACAGAAGCTGGAATTCATGGGAGGATTGATAGGGACCTCTATGTCTCTCTAGGAAATATGATAGATGATAATAAATGGTCCCTTAGAATATATGATAAACCATTTATTAGATTCATATGGATAGGTACTATATTTATGATTATAGGTTCCATATTTAGCATAAGATTTAAAAAGAAATTATCATGAGTAAAAGCAGTATTTTTGCTATTGTAGCATTTAGTTTTATGAGCTTTTTTCTATATCAAGGTTTATATAATGATCCAAAAAAAGTTGAATCTCCATTAATAGGAAAGGAATTTCCAAAATTTAAACTAAATGATTTATTCCTGAATACATCACATGACAATGATAGTTTTCAGGACAGAAGAACAATAATTAATGTATGGGCAAGTTGGTGCCTTGAGTGCGAAAGAGAACATTCACATTTGATTGCTCTTTCAAATAATAAAAATTTTGATTTAGTAGGTATTAATTACAAAGACAATGCTGATGATGCAAAAGGATGGCTCAATATGAGAGGTAATCCATATCGTATTATTATTGCTGATTTTTCAGGTGACCTATCCTTGGATTTAGGTGTTTATGGAGTGCCAGAAACTTATATAATTGATGAAAATCAAGTTATTCTATACAAACATATCGGACCAATTAATAATAAAATTATTCAACAGGAAATGATGCCTTTATTGGGAATGAATGAGTGAAGAAAATATTTATAGTAGTTGCCTTTTTATTTTCTAGCAATAGTTTCTCAGCAGATATTGATAAACAATATAAGTCACTTATAGAGGAACTTAGATGCATGGTTTGTCAAAATCAAAACCTGTCTGAATCAGAAGCACCTCTTGCGGTCGATATGAAACAGAAAATAAAAGAAATGTTAGAATCAGGGAAAAATGAAGAGGAAATAAAAACTTTTTTGTCTGAGAGATACAGCTCTTATATACTCTATGAACCGCCAGTAAATAACCAAAATATAATTTTATGGTTTGGTCCACTAGTATTTATAGTTATATTGAGTTATTTTCTTTTTAGGCGATACATTAGATGATTTATTTTTTCATTCTTATATCTACATTAGTTTACTTTTTTTTCCTAACTATCAATAAGACAACAGAGTCACAACAACAGAATAAGAAAATAAAGATTACTCTATCATTGATTTTATCGTTAATTATCGTATATGTATTTTCGAACTCATATGATTATACAAACACAAAGGCTTATAAGAGTATTTATTCTAAAAATTTAAGTGTAAGAAATAATATTAAGACCATTAAGGATAACGTTCCCATGCTGGAATCAAAATTATTAAATAATCCAGATGATTTTAATGGATGGCTCATGTTAGGTAAGTCATACTCTATTTTAAAAAACTATCAAAAAGCATCACGGGCCTATCAAATCGCCATAAATCTAAGACCAAATAACATGGATGCTATCAAAGAGTATATTTTAGTACTAAGAAGTGATAGCGAGACAATTAATAAGGAACTTATAAAAAAATATTTTAATATCTACCTTGCGTCTACCAATGATGCACAAGGCTTATTAGATCAATTAAGTTTTTCATTTACGATAAATGATAATTCACTTGCACAAAAAACACTGAATAAAATTATTAAACATCCTGATATCAAAAATAAAATACAATATAAAGACTTACTATCTCAACTAAAGGATAACTCATCTGAATTCAACTCTATATTAGATATCCGCGTATCAACCGATATGAATTATCAGGGTTATTTTTTTATGATTTTGAAAGAAATAAATGTTAATCAGCCTTTCGCTATTAAAAGAATATCTGCAAATCAAGATAATATATTAGTTAATTTTACTAAGAATGATTTCATGATAAAAGAAAACATGAAAATACCTAATAAGTTTGATTTTGTAATCAAGCACTCAAATATGGAAAGATTCTCATCCGAAAACAAACCTATTGAAGTTTTCAAGATGACCATTGAAGACTATGCTTCAATTAAAGATAGTATTCTTAAAGTTAGTTTCTAATAAAAAATTCTGTCATCAAAAACAAAACAGTTACCAATCCATTTATTTGATTTTTCAGATGAATCAAGGTAATTGATTATACCCCCATCTAATTGGTATACGTCATTAAATCCTATTTTATTTAGGTACAAACCTGCTTTCTCACACCTTATGCCACCAGTGCAAAATATTGCAGTTTTTTTATTTTTATCTAGGATGTCTAAATCTTTCGATCTATCTTTTAAATCCGTAAAATTTTTTAGTCTTAAACCAATTGCATTTTTAAATGTACCTAATGAATATTCAAAATTGTTTCTCATATCAATTAATTGGATATCTTCATCAAGTAATTCCTCCCATTTTCTAGGACTTATTGATTGAAGACCGCTTTTCTTCATATTATGACTCTCAATAGAGTAGTCAAATTTAATGATTTCATTTTTTATCTTAACTTTAATTTTTTGGAATGCTATTTCTTTAGTTTTAGACTTGTTGATTAATACTTTTGTTAGATTAATTATTTTGCTAATATCTTTAATCGCCAAATCGAGTAAATATTTTTGTTGGCTCATGTTAACATTGATTCCTTCATGCGACAGCAGGACTGTACCTTTAACACTATATTTATTTAAAGAATTATAGATTTCCTCTCTCAATTTAGAAAGGTTGTCTAACTTTTGGAATTTATAGAAACTATATACGTACATCATTTAACATAGCAAATTGTCATGCCATCATAAATAGTTAATAAAGAGTGTTCAACTCTTTTATCAGAGTTAATTAATTTATTGATATCTCTTATAGATTGAGTGCTACTATTGTTAACGCTATTGTCATAAACTCTACCTTTCCAAAGAGTATTATCTATACATAGCACACCACCTTTTTGCATCAATGGAATAATTTTTTCATAATACAAACAGTAATTAGATTTATCTGCATCGATGAATGCAAAGTCAAAACTGTTGAGATCATTTTTACTAAGCATATTCAATGCATTAATTGCATTATCTTCGATTAAATTAATTTTATGTGCTATTTTCGCTTTGTTCCAATACTTTTTTGCAACATTTAAATACTCTTTATTATTATCGATACATGTCAGTTTGGAGTCCTCAGAAATAGATGTACCAATACATAGAGAGCTATAACCTGTGAAGACACCAACTTCTAAACAATTTCTAAACTTTGAAATTTTACACAATATAGATAAAAGAGCTCCTTGTGCTGCACCTACTTGCATGATTGATATTGCCCCAAGCTTTTTTGTCTCTTTTCTATTTTCTTTAAGAATGTTCGATTCAGCATATCCTACAGAATCAACATATTCTCGTAAGTCATCAGATATTATTGGCGATTCTACTGACACTATTGTCTTCTTGCTTCAAACTCTATGATCAAGTCTATTTCATCTCCAACTAGATTATCCTTAATCGCATACATCATTGCATGATCCGATCTTTTTATTGTTCCTCTGGCTGAAATTCCCATCACGTAAGGTTTAATAATGCCACCAAAAGGATATTTGCCTATTTTATTTATCTTGCCAGTAAGGATAAGTGGTTTGGTGATTCCCAGTAATGTTAAATTTCCATTTATAATTGATTGCTTATCATCAATTTTAATATCTGTGGCTTCGAAAATCATTTCTGGATACTTTTCTACATGTAAAAAATCTGGACTCATCAGATGCTCATCCCTTTTCTCATCATTAGTAAATACACTGCTAGTTTTGATGACAATTTTTATATCATTAATCTTTTTATTTGTTACATCATGTGTGTAACTTCCATCTATATGCTTAAACATACCTAAAGTTTTTGCATAACCTACATGCTCAACTAAGAAACCTACTGAAAAATGTGATTTATCAATAATATACTCATCTTCTGAGGCCCATACAGCGACCGGGAATAAGATTATTAAAATATATTTCTTAAACATTTCTTCTCCTATATAACCATATTGTATCTCTAACAAAAGAGTAAGTTAACAATATAATAATGACATACAGTAAATAAATTATTGCGTCTATTGTATATAAATAGTTAGAGAGGATTAATACGATTATCATTGATACGCATATAATCTTTCTAAAGTATGAGCTAGGAAGGTTGCCATTACTTATATATCCATATTTTACTAAAGATAAGAAAATATATCTATAAATTGGGACGCACATAATCATAAAACAAAAAGAATAATTATATACAAGAGAAAAACTAAGAATAAATATCAAAAAATTATCAACTTCTTGATCAAAAGTCTCTCCAAAATCCGTTTGTTGTTTAAGAAATCTTGATAGGTAGCCATCAACCCCATCTAATAATAGACTTATTACGCTTAGTACAAGAAGAAGGTAATGATTATAGTAATTTATATTCATCACTAATATTAAAATGAAGCAATTAATAATTAATCTATAGTTAGTTATCACATTTGGAATATTATAAGAAAATTTATCTTGTCTTAGCAGGAAATAAAAAAGTATGCAGGTAATTATATATATCATAATAGAGTCATGTATTATCAAAGGGATAGTATTTTTATCCGTTAAAGAAAAAATAAGAAATAATAAAAATATTAAATTAGTCATAATAACTTGAATGCTTAGGTATCCACTGATTATATTTTTGTTATAATTCATACATGAATCAGTATACAGCACAATCATTTTGGGTATCTAAGAAAAAAGGTAGTATCAAAAAAGAACTCCTTGATACTTCTATGGAAAAAGATGAAATCTTAGTTAAGACATTATATTCTGGGATAAGTTATGGAACTGAAAAAATAGTTTTTGATGGACAAGTCCCGAAGAATCAATTTAGTTTTATGCGAGCTCCTCATCAAGAGGGCGAGTTTGATAGTGATCTAAAATATGGTTACTTAAATATAGGGAAGGTACTAAAGGGCCCAAAAAAATATCTCCATAAGCATGTTTATACAATGTTTCCTCACCAGTCTATGTATATTATTCAAGCATCGCTAGCCACACTTATTCCAAATGATATACCATTGAGAAGAGCGCTTCTTACGGCAAATATGGAAACAGCAATTAATGCCATGTGGGATACAAAACCAACAATAGGCGATAAAACATATGTGATAGGTGCAGGCATTGTTGGAATTCTCATGGCCTATGTTTTATCTAAGAGTTTTGGCATTGATGTTATTATTATTGATAAGGATTCTAAAAAGAGGAAGACTTGTAAAGCTCTAGGGTTAATATATAAAAGTGATCCAAGCTGCATAAATGAGGCCGACATTATTTATGAGTGTTCTGGTAACGTAGATGTGATAAATGAATTAATATCAAAATGCTCATTAGAAACAAAGATATGCATTCTCAGCTGGTATGGCAAGCAACAAACTAAAATCAAAATGGGGGAAAACTGTTTTTCAAGAAGATTAAAAATTATATTCTCGCAAGTTGGGAATATATCAGCATATAAATCAAAAAAATGGAATAATTTAAGTAGAAGATTATTGGCTCTAAATATGTTGAAAGACAAAAGATTAGATGCCTTGATTGATAAAAAAGAAATCTTTTTAAAAGACTTGCCGTCTTTTTTTAAAAAAGGAAATTCAAATGGTCTTTGTAAAGTTGTGAGATATTAAATGTATGAACTGAAAATTAGAGACTATTGTTTTGTAGCACATAGTCTAAAAGATGAATTTTTTGGACCAGCTAAAAATCTTCATGGTGTTACCTATGTAGTTGATCTGATTATTTCTTCGAAGGAACTTATTGAGAAAAATGTAATTATTGATATTGGTATAGCGAATAAAGTATTAAAGAATGTTATTGCACAATATAACTACAAAAATCTTGACGAAATAGATAAATTTAACAATCACATTACTACTACAGAGTATATGGCAAAACAATTTGTTGATGATATTTGTATGGAATTACAGAATATTAATTATCCAATAAACAAGCTTTATTCAGTTAAGATTGAATTAAAAGAAAATCACATAGCTTCAGCTTCTTATATAAAAACTATCTAAAGTGAACTATTTTATTACTCCAGATCTCAAAAGTATATCTGGTGGGAACAAGTATGACTTAAATGTTATCGACTATCTTAACACTCATAGATGTAAAATAGTCAATGTTATGCTAAAAGATATTAATTTATTATCATATAAGTTCTTCTTTAAAATTAATATGATTCCAAAAAACTCTACTTTACTAATTGATGGTCTAGTCGCATCGAAAATGAATCATCTTATAAAAATACTTTCAAAAAAATACAATATTATACTGCTGATTCATCACCCAGTATCTTATGAGGATAAGAAAAATGGAGATATTAGTTATAAGCTTAAAGAAAGGAAAGTATTTTCTCATGCAAAAAGAATTATTACAGTTAGCCATACAATGAAAAAAATTATAAAAAATATGTTAACTAAAAATAAAAATATTGATGTTATATATCCTGGAGTTGACAATATTTATTACCAGAATAAAATTACAAATTTAAATATTAACCATAATATAGCCACTACAGGTTCTGTTATCCCAAGAAAAAATATAGAAAAATGTATTGAAACGCTTAGTCATCTTAGTGAAAAGTGGACGCTTTCAATATTTGGCGGGTTTTATGACAGCGATCCTTATTATAAGAATCTTATTTCAAAAATAAATTATTATAATTTAGAAAATAGAGTTGTTTTTCATAATACTATTGATGACGAAAAAATATTAATTGAACATCTTAAAAACTCCAGAGTTTATCTTTGCCTAAGTAAGTATGAAGGTTATGGAATGGCTAATATAGAGAGTGCAACTATTGGACTACCTCTAGTTGTATCAGATTTACCAGTATTTAGAGAAAACCTAAGGGGGTTTAATAGAACTTACACAGATTCAAAATCTCCACGGGCAGTTGCAGATGCTATTATCAAAACATCATTTGATGATAATCACATTAATTTAAGGACTAGAAGTTGGGAAGATGTCGGTTTTAGTTTTAAGCAGGTATTAAATGGGTAATAAATTTAGTAAATCATGGATTAATATGAGAGTAGACTATGATAATATTTCTCGAAGTACAGTCTTAGTTGATCATATAAATAAATTATCACAAGAAGATGATATTGATCTTATAGATTTATACTGTGGATCAGGTAACTTTTTAATATGGTCATTAGATAAAAATATCTTATTCAACAACTGTATATTAGTTGATCACGATATAAAATTACTTAAATCAATAAAGAGTAATTTAAGAACTCATTTAAGACCAATGTATAGTATTCAGTCAAATACAAATAATCTTGATTTGCTTATTAAAAAAAATAACGAAATATTATCTACGATTTCAATTAAAAAAAATGATTGTGATAGTTACAGATGCTCTAGTGAAAAATATCATGTAATAAGTTACTCAGCTGCACTCGATATTATGCCTAAGCCATCAATAGCTAGCGCATTAAAAAGAATTAAAAAAAACAATATTCTTTATTTCTCCTTATGTTTTAATGGCCAAGTCAGGTGGACGCCTACAAATACATTTGATAAATATATACTAACATTTTTTAATAATCACCAAAGATCAGACAAAGGATTTGGAAAGGCCCTGGGGTGTAAATCTATTGAATTTATAAAACAAAAAGCAGTCAAACTTAATCTCAATATAACTGTAAAAGATTCACCATGGATTATTAAAAATAGATTTGATAAAGATAAAGTATTCATGAAAAGATATATTTTAGATGTCAAGAAGTCTTTATTTAATATGGAGGGAATAGATAAAGATATACTCAGAAAATGGTATCAAGATAAAAAATCTGAAATTGATAATAAAAAAATCCAATTATATGTTGGGCATAATGATATCTTACTTTTTAAAAAGTGAAAAACAATCTTAAATATTTTCTCTCAATAGCACTGATGAGCTATCTCATTGTGTACTATGGAAATGATATCAAACTAATAATTAAAGAAGTAAATCTATTATATTTACCTTTAATTTTTTTATTAAGCTTGCTTCAATATTTTCTATCGGCATGGAGATGGCATTTCATTGCCTCTAAAACAAGATCAAGAATTGACTACAAAGATGCGATAAGATTCTACTATATATCTGGATTTTTAAATAATATTCTTCCAACTGGGATACTAGGTGATATCTATAGAAGTATAAATATAAAAATCAATGGGGAAAAAAGAGGAAATATCTTAAAATCCTTGCAATCTGTCATTCTTGAAAGGTTATCAGGTCAAATAACATTAGTTGTAACATTTATAATATCTCTGTCATTATTTTTTTTTATTAATGAAAAATATACTGCATTCTATTATGTAATAGGGACTATTCTCATACTTTTCTTATTAATAAGATTATTTTTTAGATACAAACAAAATAATAAATATATTATTAATTTTAAATATATTTTTAGCGGCAAGCTTTTTTACAAGCATTTCTTTTTATCATTAATAATTGTATTAACCTATATAACTACATACATAATTTGTGCATTTTCACTTAATCTTGATATCGATATCATTAGCTTCTTTGTCTTTGCGCCAATTATATTATTTTCAATGACTCTGCCTGTAAGCATAGGCGGCTGGGGTATTAGGGAAACAACTGCGTTAGCAATATCTTTTCTTTTGGGGCTAACGGTTTCTGCAAGCGTTACAGTTGCCATTGTATATGGTTTAACTAATTTGTTCTGTTCACTTCCTGGTATGTATTTCTTAATCAACAGAAAAATTAGTTAATTTCAATATCAAACAATATATCTTTACCCATCTGATAATGATTTGGCTTGAAGGATTTTTGATTATTAAGCTCGATATATTTATCAGGTACAAACGATGGTCGCCCACCTCCTAATATGATAGGACACAAACAAATATGGATTTTATTTAAAATATTTTTGTTCATGAAATAAGATATAGTCCTACCTCCACCCTCGATGTAAATAGTCTGTTTGTCTTTATCATGCAAAGTCTTTTTCAATTCATCCAGATTATCTCTCAAATGGACTATATCACCCATGATATCTTTTTTTCTCAAAATTCTCTTCGGATCAAAAACATAAATCAACGGATTATTGCCTTTTACTAATCTAGTTGTTAGTTTTGGCTTATCTTCAAGATAAGTCTTTGCGCCAACAATGATGACATCTGACACAGCTCTTAATCTATGAATATGTTCAAGATTTTCTTTACCACTAATATATTTTGACTCACCTGATTCTGTAGCAATAAACCCATCAAGAGATTGAGCAATGTGAGCTATATATTGAATTTTACCTTGAAAACAGACTATGGGTAAAAAAATATGGAATAGATTTTCAATATCTTTTTTTAAATTTATATTAGTATCTTCAATATAATTTTTTTTTCGGTTATATCGAATTTGTAAAGTATTTTTCTGAGACCGTTCACTTATTTCAATAATATTTCTTTTAGTTTTATACTTCGTATTAGTATTAATATTTAAAATAAGTGACCAAGCAGTTTTTTTTGTTATACTGATTTTAGACATACTAGTGATTATATGAATTTTTTAAAAAATGTAATTAATAACATACTCCATGGAGCTTTAATTTCTGTTCCATTATTAATATTCATTCATTTTACTCATGGGTATTTTTCTCAATATAGTCCAATTCCATCAATCTTATATTTTTTCTCTTCAATGTCATTTGGAATAATTTATTTAGCAATTACTCTATACATAATAGGATTGTTAGCTAACTTCTTTATCAGAAATTTAAATTTGTAGTTTATAGTATGGTTGGATTTGGCGCGTCGCCATAAACTTCCTCAGGATCAAATATTTTTTCATCTTCAATAAACTTCAATTCTAGCTGTTTTGATTTTAAGTCAATCTCTCTATAAAAACATGACTTGTATCCAACGTGACAGCTTGCTTCACCTCTTACTGAGACATTGAGCCATATACAATCTTGATCATCATCAATAAAAATATTCTTTATATCTTGGATTAGGCCGCTAGTAGCACCTTTATGCCATAAACACTTTCTACTACGACTGTAATAATGAGCTTGTCTTGTTGTTATTGTCTTTTTTAATGCTTCCTCATTCATATATGCATGCATTAGAACAACTCCTGTTTTAGCATCCGTGGTTACTACAGGAATAAAACCATTTTTATCAAACTTAGGAGCTAGGTCATTTCCTTCTTCTACTTGTTTTATTGTCTCTCTTTTTTTAAACATTCTTTTTTTTCTTAAAGTTTTTTCTAGTTTTACTAAGATGCTTTTCATGTACATCCTTTGTGACAAATATCTTACCACAGTAATAACATTCTGCACTCCCATCTTTTAATGTTAGATATACATTAGGATGCTTGCCAGAAACAACATCTCCATTACAAGATGCGACTGTCACATGGTTCTCTACTATTTTTAGGTTCTGACGTTTCAGCATATTTATAAAGAGGAAAAATCACCTAACTTCATTAGTCGTTCTCTAAATTTTTCTTTTATCTCTTCAGTCAAAGGCTTTATATCTAATGCTTGTTTCATTAATTCAATATTTTTTATATCAACAAACAACAAATGAGCAATATCTTTTAGACTCATAGAGTTTTCTTCAGAGTGCACTTTATGAATTTCATCACCGGTGCTAATTTCACCATCATGGATTACGCGTAGATAACTACCAAGCAATCCTGATTGAGAAAACATTTTTGGAAATTCTCTGCTATTTAGTTTAATTCCTATTTTGTAGCATGGGATTCTTGGCTGACTTACTTGGAGTAAACATTCATTTATTTTGAATTGATCTCCAATATTAATTTTGTCTTCATCGAAATCATCAATTGTCAAATTCTCGCCGACTAAACCATAATCTTTGAAAGCACTATTTAGCTTTTCACTCCACGTTTGATAATGTGTATATGAATATGCATATACAGCTTTATCATAACCGCCATGAACAGTTAAATCTGCTTGTCTATCACCTTCAATTCCTTGCGATGATACGGTAACTTTGTTACTTACAGGCTTTTTATAAATACTTGTGATAAGCTCTTTACCATTAAAAGTAACCTTTTGTGGCTCAGAAACATTTATAGACAGAATTTTCATACACTTACCTTAATTATATTAACATGAATTTATTTAAAACTAACTGGTTCCTTCTAATAATACTATCTGCTATATGGGGCGGAGCATTCACTTTGAATAAATTAGCTCTAGATTTCTATACTCCGGAGGTCATTGTTGCAGGTAGATTAATCTCAGGTTCAATATTTCTTGTTGTGCTTGTCTATTTTATGTATAAGAGATTCACAATCAGTTTCTCTGAGTTAAATTATTATCTTTTTATGAGTCTTGTAGGAATTGTTATTCCTTTCATTGCAATTATAAACGGACAAAAAAATATTGACAGTGCTATGGCCGGTATACTTATGGCTACAATGCCGATAACTACAATTCTACTATCACACTTCTTTCTAGTAGATGAAAAAATGAATCAACAGAAGTTCATCGGATTTATAATATCTTTTTTTGGTGTTTTTATTCTTATATACCGAGATGATCTGTTTATAAATAATTCATTTAGCTCGACTTTAGAATCTCAATTGTTAGTAATGCTAGGATCTACCTTGTATTCTGTAGCTGCTATTTACGGTAAAAAATATAAAATGACTGATCCTGTTAGTGCCTCTACAGGAACAATACTCTTTGCGACATTTTTCATGTCAATATATCTGTTATTTATAGATAAAAGTAATCCTGATATAAGCGAGTTGATGCTTAATACTAATATTCTTCTACTAGGCATATTATGTACTGCAATTGCAACAATAATTTATTTCCAAATATTACAAACATCAGGCGCATCCTTTTTATCAATTATGAACTTCCTTATACCGCTTTGGGCTATTCTTTTTGGCATATTGATACTGGATGATGCATTCAGTTGGAATTATATTTTAGGTTTAGCAGTAATCTTATCGGGTATTAAATTAGCAAATTCTAGGCGTTAATTTATTTATCCATAACTATATATATAGTAGTATTAGGTCATGAATAAAAAAACAGAAATTGAAGCTGCAACATTCAGGAGAATTGTAAAGCATTTACAAGAGAATCCTGATGTCCAAAATATTGATTTAATGAATTTGGCGAACTTTTGTAGAAATTGTATTTCAAAATGGTATGTATCAGAGTCTTCCTCCCAAGGTGAAGAATTATCATATGATGCTGCAAGAGAGTTAATATATGGAATGCCTTATGATAGTTATAAAGAAAAATATCAGAAAGAGGCAACAAAAGAACAACTGGATAAATTTAATGCTAGCCAAAAAAACAAAGGCTGATTTAACTGACAAACAATTACTAAGATATAATAGACATATTGTTCTTCCTGAAATTGATATTGATGGACAAACATTACTTGTAAATTCAAAAGTTGCAATCATTGGTCTAGGCGGTCTAGGTTGTCCGGTATCTACATACCTTGCATCTTCTGGCCTCGGGACCTTATTGCTAATAGATGACGATACAGTATCATTAACCAATCTTAATAGACAAACTCTATTCACTGAAAATGATCTTAATAAAAACAAAGTAGATGCGGCATCAAAAAGACTACTGGAACTCAACTCTGATTTAATAATAAAGACTGATAAGTCTAGGGTTGATCAAAGATTTGATACAAGCAAACTCAAAGAATTCGATGTAATTATTGATTGTACAGATAACTTTGAGGCAAGAACCCTTATTAATCAAATATCTCTTTTACATCGAATACCACTTATATCAGGAGCAGCATTAAAGTTTGAAGGGCAAGTCGCAGTCTTTAGAAATGATATTGATAACGAACCATGTTATCGATGTTTATATCCAGACCTTCCTAATACAAAAAATACATGTCTAGATTCAGGTATTCTTGGAAGTGTTACTGGTTTCGTTGGCACTATCTTAGCGACAGAATGTATCAAAGTATTGTGTAAATTTGGAAAAACATTTGAAAGTAAACTTTTTCTATTAGATCTAAAAAATAATGATTTTAAAACAATCAAAATCAATAAAGACGATGAATGTCGATACTGTAAATAAATACAAAGACATGCTATCACGTGAATTTGAATATCTTAGGATATCAGTTACAGACCGTTGTAACTATAGATGTAGCTACTGTATGCCCTCTGAAATATTTAATAAGGACTATAGTTATATCAAACAAAGTAAAATTTTATCCTATGAGGAGATTATTCAAATATCAACAATATTAAAGAAAATTGGACTAAAAAAGATAAGGATTACCGGTGGAGAACCTTTATTAAGAAAAAATATAGATAAGTTAATCTATAAACTAAAAAATGAAGTAGGCATCAAAGATGTAAGTATGACCACAAACGGTTCTCTTCTTACAGACAAGAAACTGAATGAGCTCAAAGCTTCAGGCTTAGATTCACTTACTCTCAGTCTGGATACATTGCACTCTGATAAGACTGCACAAATAAATGGAACTAAAAAAACATTTGACCTTGATAAAGTCTTAGAAGGCATAGAAAAATATTTCAATATAGTAAAGACAAATACTGTTGTTATTAAAAGTATCAATGATGAAGAAGTATTAGATATTATTGATAAAATGATTGGGATAACTTCAGAAGTAAGATTCATTGAATATATGGATGTTGGTGAATCAAATAACTGGAACCTAGATAAAGTTGTGCCATCAAGTCAACTTTTAAAATTGATCATTTCAAAATATAACCTTTCGCTGATTGATACTAATAAATCTTCCACAGCACAAAAATGGTCTATAGATAATACAAATACTTCTGTGGGCTTTATTTCATCTATTACCGAACCATTTTGCAATGGATGCAATAGGGCAAGACTTTCTGTTGATGGAAAGTTATACACATGTCTATTTGCTACGGAGGGACATGATCTTAAAAAAATTATTAGAGCGGGAGCAAGTGGCCAAGATGTTTTAGACTACTTTTATAATATATGGAGTAAGCGATCAGATAGATATTCAGAGCTCAGATTCATAAATAAAATTGATTCACCAAAAGTCGAGATGTCTTATATCGGCGGATAATATGTTAAAGATTCTATCTTATATTTTTTACAGCATAGCTATCATCACATCATTTTTTGCAAGCTTTGGAATACTCGCACAAACCTTTCCTGAATATGGAGTATTTCATATTCTTGTCGGTTTTATTGGGACAGCTATGTTTTTCCCTTTGATACCAATTTATCCTTTAATAAATGATGGTGACTGGATATATCTAATCATTTGTTATGTAAGTATTCTATTGGGTGTAATTTTAAGCAATAAATCTAAAGCATCATAGTTTAGATAAATATATTAGATTTGAGTTTACCGACACATGAATGTATCATTCAGTCATAATAATGGTAATTGTAGTAAAATACTTTGCAAGTATCAGTGATGCGATAGGAAAAACCTCTGAACAAATAGAATGGCAGGATAAAATAACCGCTGGTGATATTTGGGCAGATGTTTCAAAAAATATTAAATACACTGGAAAGGTGATGGTTGCAGTAAATCATGAATATGTAGATATGTCCTATCTGCTATCTGAAAATGATGAGATTGCATTCTTTCCTCCAGTAACAGGTGGTTAAAAATGTATATTGAAATTATAAATGAAGAATTCGATCCTTGGCAAAAACTTGTCGAATATAAAAGATCCCAACTCAAAGAAAAAAATAATATAGGAGCTTGTAGCGTCTTTCTAGGAACTATGAGAGACATTAATTCTGGGGATGCAATTAAATCTATGGAATTGCAACATTATCCTGATATGACAGAGGGTTACCTCGAGAAAATTGTTCAAAATGCAACAAAGAAATATAAGATTATCGATTCAATCGTCTTACACAGAGTAGGGCTTGTAAACCCTTCAGATCCAATTGTGCTTGTTGCTTCGTGGTCAGAACACAGAGACGAAGCTTTTGAAGCTACAAGACAGATTATGGAGGCACTAAAAAGTGAAGCGCCATTTTGGAAAAAAGAAGCAACTGATAAGGGTTTCAGATGGGTAGAGCCTGAAATGCAATCATCAGAGGAAATGAATGAAGCCTAAAAAAGTTGTATTAGCTTATTCTGGCGGTCTAGATACATCTGTAATAGCTAAATGGCTTATGGAGCACTATGATCTTGAAGTCATTACTTTTACTGCTGATATTGGTCAAGGTGAAGAAACTAGAGATGCCAAAGTAAAAGCTAAGAAACTTGGTATAAAAAAAATATATATCGAAGATCTTAGAGAGGATTTTGTATCTAATTATGTTTATCCAATGTTCAGAGCAAATGCAATTTACGAAGGTGAATATTTTCTGGGAACATCTATTGCTCGTCCTCTTATAAGTAAGAGACTTATTGAAATAGCAAAGAAAGAAAAAGCTGAATATATCTGTCATGGAGCAACCGGTAAAGGCAATGATCAAGTAAGATTCGAATTAGCTGCTTATGCATTAAATCCTAAAATTAAAGTTATAGCGCCATGGAGAGAGTGGGACTTTATATCTAGATCAGATTTAATGGGTTATGCAAAGAAACATAAAATTGCCGTTGATTTTGATAAAGGTAAAAAAAGCCCATACTCTATGGACGCAAACATTCTTCATACATCATATGAGGGAGGTATTTTGGAGGATCCATGGAAGAGACCTGAAGAAGTAATGTGGTTGAGAACAAAATCTCTTGAAAAAAGTAAATCAAGATCAGAGTTACTCCAATTGACTTTTGATAAGGGCGACATAGTTGCTATCAATAATAAAAAAATGAGCCCTTCTAAAGTATTAAATCAACTTAACATAATAGCTGGTAATCATGGCATTGGCAGAGATGATATTGTTGAGAATAGATACGTTGGTATTAAATCTAGAGGATGTTATGAAACTCCGGGCGGAACAATCTATTTCAAGGCTCACAAGGCAATAGAATCGATAACGCTAGACAGAGAAATGCTTCATTTAAAAGAAGATTTAACTAATAGATACTCAAGATTAATTTATAATGGTTATTGGTTTAGCCCGGAGAGAGAATCTCTTCAAAGCTTGATTGATCAATCTCAAAAGAGAGTTTCTGGTGATGTTAGACTTAGATTATATAAAGGTAATGTCATTGTTGAGGGGAGAAGATCTGAATATTCATTATATTCTGAGGATTTATCAACATTTGAGAACGACTCTGGAGCATATAATCAAAGGGACGCTGAGGGCTTTATAAAAATTAATGCACTTAGGCTGAAAACAAGAAAAAAATAGTCACTGCTCAAGGTTAATAAGTTTTGCAGTAACTTTAAGTTTATCTAATCTATATTGTTCAATTACAATAGGTATATAATTATTTTCTATTGAATACCAAGTGATGGTACTTCTTTTACTTTGGCTAATATTTTTTTTAACAATAAGCGCTTCAGTTAATCCAAATGGTGAAGCAATAGTATCTTTTCCAAGAATCTCAAACCTATATTCACGTTCTCTCCCTTTATCGTTAACTAAAACATTTGTATAAGCATAACCAAATGATTGCGCTACTAATCTATCAATATTAATATCTGCTCCATGAGTTATAGTTTTCCCGTCTTTTGAAGTAACTAGAAGATTATTAATTCTTCTAATTTGAATCATTTGATTTTTATTAGAACTAATTCTAGAAAACATATAACTATTTGTTTTTGCAAAGTCATTTTCTATTGATTCATTATTTAGAAATTTTAAATATTTTTTTTTATTATAATAAAAACAGCTCATTTCGCTTCTATTATCTTTTTTTATGCTAAATATTCCTACGGTATAGCTATCTATTTTTAGGCACCATTCATTGGATTCAGTATCATAGCTTGAACTATGAATTGAATGCCCAAATTCTATTCCACTTTTTTGTAAACTATATGTTGCATTATATATATTTGGTAAAGCATTTACTTTTTCAGAAAAGACAAATATCAAAAGAACTGGTAGGTACTTTTTAAATAAATTAATCATTACTTACATTAACTTGATAAACAATAGGTTCAGTTATAAGTTTATCTTTTAAATAAATTTTTCCTTCTTTATATTGAATTATATTCTCAGCAAACCATTCCACCACTATTGGAAATATAATATATTCAGTTTTGTGTGTAAATTTCTCAAGCTCAGCTTTTGTCATTCCTTCTTTAACGGGAAATGAACCTTGTAATATTATGGGCCCTTCATCTAAATCTTTTGTAACAAAATGGACTGTCGCACCATGATATTGATCATTATTTTCTATCACTTTTTCATAGGTATTTAATCCTGGATATTTAGGTAATAAGGAGGGGTGTATATTAATTATTTTCCCTAAATATTTGTTTACTATTAATTCTGTAACTATTTTCATATATCCTGACAGTATTATTAGGTCAGGATTATTATCATCAAGAAACTTATTTAAATCTTCATTGAGTGTATCTTTTCTCCCTACACAAATATCTAAATTAAATTTTTTGCAAATCTCTATTCCTTTTGCTTTTGCATTATCTGTGAAAGCTGAGATATAACTTAGCTTATCTTCAATTACATCGCGTTTATTCAAAAGATTCTCAATATTAGAGCCATTCCCAGAAAACAAAACTACACATCTCTTAGTCGACATAAATTATTTTAGAATCAGATGGCTTTCTTACGACTTGACCAATTATTTTATATGAAGTCTTATGTTGTTTTAAAACCGAGTGAGCTTTAGATAGATATTTTTTATCAATTATTACCGCCATACCTATGCCGCAATTAAAAGTTTTTAACAATTCTTTGTCATTTATCTTAGATAGCTCCTGTATATATCTAAATATTTTTGGAATCTTTAGAGAATATAAATTTATACACGCAGAAAGCTTATCAGGCAAAATTCTTGGAATATTATCAGTAATACCTCCACCTGTAATATGAGCCAAACCATTTATTTTAATTTTTTTTAACAGCTCTGAGATTATACCTACATATAGTTTTGTTGGCTTTATTAAATAGTTACCTACAGGCATTGATCCAAATACATTTTTTAATTTCAGCCTTCTTTTTTCGATAAGTTTATTGATGAGGGAATAGCCATTAGAATGAAGTCCGTTTGAAGATAATCCTAAGATAACATCACCCTCTTTAATAAGCTTATTTTGTATTATCTCTTTTTGGGAGACAATCCCGACACAGAAACCTGCAAGATCATAGTCTTTACCATTGTACATTCCAGGCATCTCAGCAGTTTCACCACCAATCAAGGTCATTTTGCACTTCTTACAGGCATTATTAATGCCTCTTAGTACATCCGAGTGAACTTTATGATCTATCTTGCTAGTAGCTAAATAATCTAGGAAGAATAATGGTTTTGCACCACTCGTAATAACATCATTTACGCACATTGCTACTAGATCTTGACCAATGTATTTATGATTATTTAATACTTTAGCTATTTTGAGTTTTGTCCCTACACCATCTGTTCCAGATACGATTACAGGATCATTGATATTTTTATCAATTTTATAAAGACTAGAAAAACCACCTATACCCGATATTACGTTCCTATCTTTTTTTTCTGCTTTGGATTTAATTGAATCTATAAGTTTGTCAGCTCTGTGGATACTGACTCCAGCACCTTGGTAATTTATTTTCTTTTTTTGCTTACTACTCATAGCACCAGATAGGTTATAATTATAGCTCAAAGAAATTACTATAGATACTGAAATGACACAAGACCTTCTATATGATCAAATTCCAATAAACTTTGGTTTTTACTCAAATAAAACCTTCGATAACTTCATTGTTGGCAATAATCAAGATTTATTTGACTCACTCAAAAGTATCAATAATGAGAATCAGTTAATTTTAATTTACGGTTCAAAATCCTCAGGAAAATCTCATATATCTGAAGCTTTGATGAACTTAGAACTAATCAATTCTATTTGTGTCAATCAA
>ERZ802830.1583-NODE-1583-length-21573-cov-8.35166_pt1 | contig 21573 bp, 22 predicted proteins | sample MGYA00345654_ERZ802830 | MGnify/ENA primary metagenome ERZ802830 (study PRJEB30503, sample SAMEA104212375) | marine metagenome | biome: Westerlies Biome; feature: [SRF] surface water layer (ENVO:00010504) within the epipelagic zone...; material: water...
ACAAGAGCTCATTGCAATAACCCCCACCGATAAAATATCCATGCGCAAGATCGGTAGGTCTCTCCCGGTTTTACTGACAGAAAATGAAGTGCTGAAGCTCATCAAAGCACCCAATACGAAGAAACCATTGGGATTTAGGGACAGAGTAATGCTGGAGCTGCTTTATGCAACTGGTTTACGGGTTTCTGAATTAGTAAAACTTGAGGTGAATCAGATCAATTTAAACAAGGGTTATCTAAGAGTCATGGGAAAGGGCAATAAAGAACGCATGGTTCCAATGGGAAAAACAGCAAAGAGATGGATGAAAAATTATTTAAATGGACCGATTAATGACATTTTAGGCGATCGTCAATCGGATTTCATTTTCCCAACCCGAACTTCCACATCCATTAGCAGGCAAGCATTTTGGCAGATCATTAAAAAGTATGCACTCAAAGTTGGCATCGCTGCTCAATTGTCACCGCACAGCCTGAGACACGCATTTGCAACCCATCTGATTAATCATGGTGCCGATTTAAGAGTGGTGCAAATGTTGCTTGGACACAGCGATCTTTCTACAACACAGATATACACTCATATCGCACAACACCGTCTAAAAGATCTTCATGAAAAACATCACCCGAGAGGGTAAAATAAACGCATGCAAATTTTCCCACTATTAGCATTGATGCTCCTATTTTATTCAGGTGTCGTTTCATCGAATCAGGACGAAGACAATCTTCAAGAAATTGATGCAGTCTTGCAAACACTTTTGGAGATGCTTCCCGGAGCCAATGATTATACTTTAGATGATTCAGTCGTTGAGGGCCTTTACTCGGTAAACATTGGATCGGAAGTGATTTATATCTCAAAAGATGGAAAATTTTTAATCCGCGGTGAAATACTTGATCTCGAGAATAGCATTAATGTCACCGAGGAAAAGAGATCCCAAGGAAGACTTGAAGTCATGGAAAATTTAGATGAGAAGACAATGATCATCTATGAACCAAAGAAAACCACTCATACCGTAACGATCTTTACAGACATTGATTGTGGATATTGTAGAAAGTTTCATGAACAAATTGATGACTATTTGGATTTGGGAATCAAAGTAAGATATATGTCTTTTCCAAGAACTGGACCGAATACCGAGAGCTGGGAGAAGGCACAATATGTCTGGTGCAGCAAAGATAGATCAATCTCTTTGGATCGAGCGAAACAAGGCAAAAAAGTTGATGGCGATATTTGTTTGGATAACCCTGTTGAATCGCATTACAACCTTGGTTCAGTGTTCAATATCTCGGGAACACCAACGATTCTCACCGACAAGGGCAAGCTGATTGTTGGCTATTTACCGCCTCAGTCTTTATTGCTTCGATTGAAGGAAGAAAATTAGTTACTTCTCTAGATACTGAATTTTATCTTTGATCTCTCTCCATTCATCTGCATCCGAAGGTGGTTCAGGAGGGTGGGAAATGACAGGCCAATTTTCACTCAATTCACGATTGAGTTCTTCGAACAGTTCCTGTCCCTCGGGTATCTCATCGTCTGCGAAGATTGCATCAACAGGACACTCGGGCTCGCACAAAGCGCAGTCAATGCATTCATCGGGATTAATGACCAACATATTTGGACCCTCATGAAAGCAGTCTACTGGACAAACCTCAACACAATCTCCAAGCTTACACTTGATGCAGCTTTCACCGACTATGAATGTCATGTCAAATCACCCTGATTATTGAATTGTTTGATAGACCGGAGTTTCATCATTTGCATCTTTCTCTATTTGTGCCGTCAAAGCAATCTTAACAGTTTCGAAGGCAATGAGCTCCCATGGTATTTCATTGAGCTTATATAGCTTCACATCCAAAGACTCCTCACCAGCTCCAAAGTTATCATCATCAATGGTTGCCCTATAAAAAACATGCACTTGTTCTGCATGAACAACATCGACGACAGCAATTAATGACTGCACGGTTGGCGTAATAAGAGCTTCTTCTTCGCATTCTCTTTTCGCCCCATCAGCCATGCTCTCACCGTTCTCAAGGAAGCCTGCAGGCAGTGTCCAGAAATTCATTCTTGGCTCAATGCCTCTTAGACACAACATGACTTGATCACCAAGCATGGGCACAGTCCCCACAACTATTTTTGGGTTTTCGTAATGAATAAAGTCACAGGCAACACAGATGTATCTGTTTCTGTTGTCGCCGACTGGAATTTTAAATTCCAAATCACTTCCGCATTGATTGCAATACTTCATAATATTTCTCTTATGCCGGGAGAGAGACTCGAACTCTCACGGGTTGCCCCACCGGATTTTGAATCCGGCGCGTCTACCAATTCCGCCATCCCGGCTAAATTATAAGGAAGAATACCTTTTGTTGTGTATTCAGTCTATAAAACTAACCATTATTGGATCATTTCTTAACCGCCCTAATCGAGTACAATATATAGAATGCAACCCAGTGATTTCAGAATAAATATTCCATCTGAGTCAATTGCCCAGACTCCATTGAAAGACAGGTCATCCAGTAGGTTAATGCATCTTGAGCATGATTCCATCAATGATCTAACTTTCTCAGACTTGCCTCAAATGCTGAGAAAAAATGACTTACTTATTTTGAATAACACCAAGGTGTTGCCTGCAAGGCTTTTGGGTAAGAAGGAATCGGGTGGAAAGGTAGAAATATTCTTTGAGAGGCTGCTCACAGATCTAAGTTTTCTAGCACAGTTGAAGTTCAGCGGTAAGATTCATCTGGGTACAAAAATAGTAATTAACGAAGAGGTGTTCCTCAAAATCGAAGCAAGGGAGAATCAATTTTTTACAATCTCCACTGAGACCTCAGTCATGAAAATGTTGAATTCAAATGGACTCACCCCTTTGCCTCCTTACATCAAAAGGATTCCAAATAAAGATGATCGAAGAAGATATCAAACCGTGTTTGCAAAAAGGGAGGGTGCTGTCGCAGCACCCACAGCAGGCCTCCATTTTACGCCAGATGTGCTGAATGAAATCAGAAATAAAGGAGTCGAAATTGGCGAGCTTACTCTTCATGTCGGTGCCGGTACATTCGCGCCATTGAGGGCTGAACAAATAAAATCAAGAAAACTGCACCAAGAATATTTTGAGATTGATCAAACGTTGTGTGATCAGATTAAAATTGCAAAATCAAATGGAGGAAGAGTGGTTGCTGTAGGGACAACCGTAGTTCGAGCATTGGAGTCTCTGATGCAAGAAAATGGAATAGAGCCCATGAGTGGTTTGACCGATATTTTTATCGTTCCAGGTTTTGATTTTCAACTGGTTGATGCAATGGTAACCAATTTTCATTTACCGGAATCATCGCTGATAATGTTGGTTTCTGCTTTTGCTGGCAAGGAAAGAATCTTGAAATCCTACCAGCATGCCGTTGATAATGGCTACCGTTTTTATAGTTATGGTGATTCTATGTTTTTAGAAAAGACTTTAGATCAATGAAATTTAAATTAATTAAATCAGACAAAAGCGCTAGGCTGGGCGAACTTCATTTTCATAAAGGATCGATTCATACACCGGTTTTTATGCCTGTGGGCACTTATGGTTCTGTGAAAACAATGACACCGCATGAGCTCATCGATATCGGTGCCGACATTATTCTTGCCAATACATATCATCTGATGATTAGACCAGGCAAAGAGATTCTTTCCTCACACGGCGGGCTGCATCAAATGATGTCATGGCCTAAGCCAATCTTGACTGATTCAGGCGGTTATCAAATTTGGAGTTTATCGAAGAAAAGAAAAATCAATGATGAATTCGTTGAGTTTGATTCACCAGTAAACGGCGATTTGATTCGATTGACTCCTGAGATTGCAATGCAGATTCAGAAGATCATTGGAAGCGATATACAAATGGTCTTAGATGAGTGCACGCATTATCCGGCCACAAAAGAGGAGGCATTATCTTCCATGAAGAGATCTGAGAAGTGGGCATTGAGGAGCCATGAATCATTTTTGCAACAAAAAGGAAATGATGACAGCGCTTGCTTTGGAATCATTCAGGGGGGTATGTACCCAGATCTTCGCCTTGAAAATTTAGAGTTTCTCTCCACCATTGATTTTGATGGGCTCGCAATTGGCGGGCTATCCGTTGGAGAACCCATTGATGAAAGAATGATGGTCTTGGAATCATTGATGCCTAAAATGGCAGAAAATATTCCCAGATACCTCATGGGTCTTGGCACGCCGATTGATATCATTAAAGCCGTTTCTGTGGGCGTTGATATGTTTGACTGTGTGATTCCAACCCGACATGCAAGGAACGGTCAAATTTATACTCACTCGGGTGTAGTAAGAATAAAAAACTCTCAATATATCAATGATCTAGAGCCATTGGATGATGCTTGCGAATGCTATACATGCACTAACTTTACTCGTTCCTACATACGTCATTTATTTAATTGCAATGAAATATTGGGTGCCAGACTCGCAACAATACATAATCTTAGTTTTTACATTAAATTAATGGAGAACATTAGAAAGTCTATACAATCCGATTCGTTTGATGAATTTTCTAAAAACTTCATTCAAAGTTATCAGCAATAATTGGAATATGTCATAATTGCACCAATTATTTTTTTGAACTAACTAAAAAAGGTAAATATTTTGATACAGAATGCTTGGGCACAGAATGCTGGAGGAGGAGATACACTTTTAAGCTTTATCCCTCTTATACTTATTTTTGTTGTTTTCTATTGGTTTCTGATTAGGCCTCAGACCAAGAAGCAAAAAGAACACCAAGAGATGGTCAATACTCTTGAGGTTGGCAATGAAGTAGTCACCGCAGGTGGCATACTTGGCAAGATTCAAGAGATGAATGAAAATTATGTTCATCTTGAGATATCAGAAAATGTCACAATAAAGATTCAAAGACAGACCATTTCATCATTGCTCCCTAAGGGAACAATTAAAAAAGGTTAAACAAACATAATGAACCAATATCCCACATGGAAAAATTTACTAGTCTTGGTGAGTGTTCTCATTGGGATAGGTTTTGCGTTGCCAAATTTCTACGGTGAGGATCCGGCATTGATGATTGCAAAAGAGAATGGTTTGACATTCTCACAAGCTGAGATAGAAGAAATAGATAAATTTCTAACTGATGATGGTTCCTTATTTAGGACCATTGAAGAGAAAGATGGCGATGTGTTGATTCGCTTTGATAACGTTGAGGACCAAATACAAGCCAGTGACAAAGTCAGAGCTTTTCTCGGTAGGTTTTCAACGGTAGCGCTCACATTTGCCCCCAATGTTCCTGGTTTTATTGATGCAATGGACATGAAACCAATGAGCTTAGGTCTCGATCTTAGAGGAGGGGTTTATTTCCAGTTTCAAGTTGATCTCAATGCAGCGGTTCAGCAAAGGCTGGATCAGTATGTCACGGATATCAATAAGGAGCTTATTGACCAAAGAATCAGACGAACCATCAGAAAGGAAGGAAACTCAATCAGAATCGAGTTGGTAAATCCCGATGATTTCAATGCCACCAGGCGAATTGTAAGAGAGCTTGATAATTTATTGGCTTTTGAGAATGTGTCAACCCAATCTCAGACTGCAGTTTTGGTTACCATGACCGATGACCAAGTGAAACAAAGAAGAGATTTTGCAATCCAGCAGAATATCCTCACCATGAGAAATCGAGTCAATGAATTGGGAGTTGCAGAGCCAATCATTCAGCGCCAAGGACTTGATCGAATTGTCGTCCAGCTTCCTGGCGTACAAGACCCAACTCAAGCAGAAAGAATTTTGGGTGCTACAGCAACTTTGGAATTTAGATTGGTCTGTGAAAATGAAAATGCTTTTGAGGCACAAGAAAAAGGACGGGCTCCCATTGGATGCGAGCTTTTCAATGATCGAGTAGGGAATCCTGTCCTGTTGAAGAAGAAAGCAATAGTTACTGGAAATCAGCTTATAGACGCATCACAGTCTTTCTCTCAAGGAAGGCCTGCGGTCTCAATTAGGCTTGACAGCAAAGGCTCAAAATCAATGCTTGAAACCACCAAGAAGAATTTAAATAAACCCATGGCGGTTCTTTTCGTTCAGCAAAGACAAGAAACATCTGAGCAAGATGGAAGCTTTGTGAACAGAACAATATTGGATAAGGAAGTGATAAATATTGCAACCATCAGAGGGGTTTTCAGCAGTCAGTTTGAAATTACAGGTTTGACCGTGTTTGAATCAAAAGATTTGGCGATTTTACTGAGAGCAGGTGCATTGGCTGCGCCTATATTTAAGATTGAAGAAAAAACAGTTGGGCCGAGTCTTGGTCAAGACAACATAGACAAAGGTTTCGCGGCAATTCTCTACGGACTTATTGCAGTCATTATTTTTATGGTCATGTGGTACAAAGGATTTGGTCTCATTGCCAATATCGGTCTAATGGTTAATCTGACTTTCATTGTTGCAATCTTATCCATGCTTCAGGCATCTCTTACTCTTCCAGGAATAGCCGGGATTGTTTTAACAGTCGGCATGGCCGTTGACGCAAACGTTTTGATCTTCGAAAGGATTAGAGAGGAGATTAATAACGGTAACTCACCGCAAGCCAGCATTACTGCGGGCTATAAGAAAGCATTTGCAACCATCACAGATGCCAATGTCACAACACTGATTGCTTCATTGGTGCTTTTTACATTCGGCACTGGTCCAATCAAAGGTTTTGCAATAACGCTCTCAATCGGCATCTTAACGTCTCTCTTTACAGCCATTGTTGCCTCCAGAGCGCTTGTAAACCTAATTTATGGCGGAAAAACAATTGAGAAATTGAGGATATAGCCATGGTGAATAATATCATAAAATTCCTATCTATTCGAAAGTCTACGACGATTATGTCGATTATTTTAATTGTGATTTCTGGTTTCTCTCTAATGACAAAAGGACTGAACCTAGGAATTGATTTTACCGGAGGAATCCAGATTGAAATCAGCTTTGAGACCGCTCCAGATATTAGAAATGTAAGAAATAATCTCGCATCTGGGGGATATGAAGATGCCATTGTTCAAAATTCTGGTTCTTCCCAAGATCTCATGGTTCGAATCCCACCAAGGAATGGAGTCAGTAATAAAAAAGTGGGCGAGGATGTTATTGGGATGTTTGAGGCATCAGGGAATTCAGTGACCCTTAAAAGTTCTGAATACATCAGTGCTCAGGTTGGAGAGGAGCTTACTGAGCAGGGTGGGCTTGCAATGATATTTGCTCTAATCATGATCATGATCTACATCGTTTTCCGTTTTCAGTGGAAATTTTCAATCGGTGCTGTGCTGGCATTGATTCATGACGTCATCATTACTCTGGGTATATTCTCATTGTTTCAGTTTACGTTTGATTTATCTGTGCTCGCAGCCATTCTTGCTGTGGTTGGATATTCACTCAATGACACCATCGTTATATTTGATCGAATCAGGGAAAACTTTAGATCAATGAGGGCGGCTGACACCATAGAAATTCTTAATTCAGCAATTACTCAAACCATTAAAAGGACCATCATTACAAGTTCAACAACGTTGCTCGTGCTGCTTTCACTTTATATATTCGGTGGATCATCATTGGAAGGTTTCTCAATAGCGTTAATTGTTGGAGTCTTGATAGGAACTTACTCTTCAATCTTCGTCGCATCGACATCGATTTTCTATCTCGATATTTCAACCACCGATCTCATCCCTGAAAAAAGAGAAGAGGTGGATGACGGAATGCCTTAGGCAAAGGCTTTCAGCCTTTTCTCATACGGGCTTATAATTTCCTTCATTGCTTCAAATATTTTTGGATTTCCGCAAAATAGACTTCCGCTTTCAACAGGATCTGTGCCGGGAATGATATTGTGGACAATTCCACCGGCTTCCTGAATCAGAAGAGCTCCTGCAGCTACATCCCAAGGTTTTAGACCGAATTCCCAGAAACCGTCATATCTTCCGCTGGCCACATATGCAAGGTCCAATGCTGCTGAGCCGGGTCTTCTGATTGCCCCCACGATTTTTGTAAAATCAGTAAAGATATCGAGATAGACTTCCAGCCAGTCTTTTTGATCCCTGAATGGGAACCCGGTTCCCAATAAAGAGCCCTGTAATGCAAGATGTTTGCTGACCCTGATCTTGCGACCATCCAATTGACTGCCCATGCCTCTGATCGCTGTAAACAGCTCTTGTCTTGATGGGTCATAAATAACACCCACTTCGAGCCTATCTTTTACCTTCAGTGCAATAGAGACACAATAGACTGGGAAGCCATGAATGTAGTTTGTGGTCCCATCAATCGGATCGATAATCCACAGAAACTCAGAATTTTTGTCTTGCATTCCGTGTTCCTCTCCCAGAATTGAATGATCGGGATACCGTGAATGAATGATCTCGATGATTGCCTGCTCAGCCTTTTCATCCACATGAGTGACAAACTCATTGTATCCTTTGGTTCTAACATCGTTGGAGCCGATCCGATCAAAATTGATCTGTGCAATATCCCCTGCTTTCCTGGCTGCTTTGACGGCTGTGTTTAAAAAAGCCTGCATTTAATTTATCTCCATCTTTGAAATATGTGATCTGAAATGAGTGTAGAATATCAGAACTTTGATACATGTGAGCCAATTTCATATTTATGAGTCACGATAATATAGAATTTGTTTTGGTTGAGCCCTCCCATCCAGGCAATGTGGGAGCAGCAGCAAGAGCCATTGGGACCATGGGATTTAAAAATCTTGTCCTTGTTAAACCAACAAAACACCCACATCCTGAGTCTAGAGCAAGATCGTCTGGAGCACTTGATATTTTATTGGATGCCAGGGTATGCGACACTCTCGAAGAGGCAATAGCGGATTCAAGTCTTGTTATAGGAACAACGGCAAGACAAAGAAGAATTAGTGTGCCGATCGATTCAATTCATGAATGCACTGAGAGTATTTTTGAATCGAGTTTGAAACAAAAAGTTTCGATAATCTTTGGTCCAGAAACCTCAGGCCTCTCAAATAATGACATCGATCGATGCAATCGACTTGTCTATATTCCAACCGGTGAAATGCATTCATCGTTAAATTTATCTATGGCCGTCCAAGTCATTGCTTATCAATTAAACCTGGCCTTTTTTGGTCTCGAAGAAGGTCAAGAAACAAGAGATTTAGCTTCAGGCAAGGAAATGGAATTATTCTATGAACATCTGGAAGACGTGCTTTTAGAAACAGGCTTCCTTAATCCAACAAACCCCAAACAATTGATGAGGCGTTTGAAGGCATTGTTTAATCGTGCACAACTTGATGATAATGAAGTGAATATCATGAGAGGGATACTTACTTCGTATCAGAAACCGAGGGTAAAATAAGAGATATGAAAACATATCTTGATTTTGCTTCCACGACACCAATGGCAACCGAGGTGATTGAGGGGATGCATGCCGTAATGAGCGAAGCTTCATTTGGTAATCCATCATCCTTGGATCATGAATATGGAATCAAGGCAAAAAATATTATTGAGGAATCGAGAAACGAGGTTGCCAGCCTAATCAATGCAAAACCCGAGGAGATTGTATGGACTTCTGGCGCAACTGAATCAAATAATTTGGCAATTGTTGGTTTTCATCAATTCCAGTATAAAAACCAAGCTTTAAGATTTGTAACGTCTCATCTTGAGCATAAATCAGTTATAGAATCCTTGCAGTCGGTTGAAGCGCTTGGATCGAATGTCAGTTATATTCAGCCAAATAAAGACGGTCAGATTGATTTAGAAACATTTGTCAGCCAGCTGGATCCTAACACCACATTCGTCAGTTGCATGCATATTAATAATGAGACAGGTGCGGTCAATGATATTGCAAATATTGGGAAATATTGCAGAAAAAATGAAATCATCTTTCACGTGGATGCAGCACAAAGTGTCGGGAAAATACCCATCGATGTAAATGATATGTGTATTGATCTTATGTCAATGTCTGCTCACAAAGTCTATGGACCCAAGGGGGTAGGCGCTCTTTATATCAATAAAGATAGCGTTGGCCGAGTCAAATCACTCATTGTAGGAGGAGGTCAGGAGCGCGGAATGCGTTCGGGTACTTTGCCCACGCATCAGATTGCTGGAATGGGCATTGCTTATCGGATTTCAAAACAGAAAATGACTCAAGATTTAGAGCACATCAAAGAGTGCAGAGACGCCTTTCTTGAAAAACTTTCGATTCTCCATGGATGGAGGATCAACGGCTCTACCGACAATGCTTTTCCTGGAATTCTTAGCATCAGCTTCTCTGATCTGTATTCAGAGAGCTTAATCTATGCGATGGAAGATTTTGCAATCTCAAGGGGATCGGCTTGTTCTTCGGATCATGATGAGCCCTCCCATGTTTTAAAAAGCATGGGTCTGGTTGATCATGAAATCAATGGAACCATTCGAATTGGTTTTGGAAGAACAACATCATTGAGTGAGGTCGAGAAAGCAGCGACTCAACTGATTGAAGCAGTCACTCATCTGAGAAATTTAAAAGGAGACTCTCTGTGAATCAAAGAGATGCTTTTTTTGATACCACTCATGTCATGAAGGATGGAAGCATCCATGATCCTTTTGTAATTGAGCAACAATCAAAATCAAATGACATGTGGCTAAGGCTATACTCGAGATTGGACCCTGAGGGAAAATTTGAGGTCCGCTACCATGTTCACGGTTGTCCTCATTTAATTGCAATCTCATCAATCGTGATCAGTGATTTACAAAAGAAATCAATTCAAGAGCTCGAAACTCTTGATATCAGAGAGTACGAGAAGATCATTGATTTGCCAAAAACAAAAAAAGACCGCCTTTTTTTGTTGGAAGATGCGATAAAAGGATGTATAAAGCATTTTAAGAGGGCTTAATTTTATGGAACTTTCAATTACAAATAATGCGATCAAAAGATTTAAAGCAAATCTTTTGGGTAATCCCGATGCTTTGGGTCTCAGAATCAGTATAAAGCCCACCGGATGCAATGGTTATTCTTATGTTCTGGATTATGTCTCAGACATATCCAAAGACGATCAAGTCATGACGTTCTCGGATGTCTCTGTTTATGTAGACAATAAAAGCATGGAACTGATCGATGGAACTGAAATTGATTTCATTGAGGAAGGTTTTAATCAAGTATTTAAGTTTACAAATCCAAACGCCACAGGCGAATGTGGTTGTGGAGAAAGCTTTAGTATCTAATCAAAAAAGGATAGAGCAATGGAAAGAACATTATCAATCATTAAACCAGATGGCGTAGAAAAGAATGTCATTGGGAAAATCTATTCTCGTTTCGAAAAGGCTGGGTTACGAATCGTTGATGCAAAAATGTTGCATCTCAGCCGTGAACAAGCGGAAGGATTTTATGACGTTCACAGGGAAAGACCTTTTTTTAATGACCTAGTGAATTTCATGATCTCTGGGCCGGTGATGGTCCAGGTCCTTGAAGGTCCGGATGCAATCAATCTGAATCGCAAGCTTATGGGCGCAACAAATCCAGAAGAAGCCGATGAAGGCACCATTCGAAAAGATTTTGCTGAGAGTATTGACAGAAATGCTGTGCATGGATCAGATGGCCCTGATACAGCAGCGGTTGAGATTCAATATTTCTTCGGTTAATCCGCTCTAAGTTGACAATAAAACGCCAAAATATCCTCGGCATGCCTTTGGAGGATCTCATCAATTTTTTTAATCAGATTGATGAGAAAGATTACAGAGCAAAACAATTGATGCAATGGATTTACTCAAAGCACATTTTTGATTTTGATCTCATGACGAACTTCAATTTAGAACTCAGGAATCACTTGAATCAAAACTGCAGCTTGAGTTTTGATGATGCCGTAAGAAATGATCTTTCTGACGATGGAACTCAGAAATGGTTGATTGAAAAAAAAGACAATCAAATCATTGAAACAGTATTTATTCCAGAGGACAAGAGAGGAACTCTTTGCATTTCAAGCCAAGTTGGATGCTTAATTGATTGCCCATTTTGTGCAACCGGTAGACAAGGTTTTAATAGGAATCTAAGATCCAGTGAAATCATCGGTCAAGTTTTATTGGCAAGAAGAGAACTCGGCGAAGAAAGACTGACAAACGTTGTTTTCATGGGCATGGGTGAACCGCTTGCAAATTATCCAGAAGTGATAAAGGCGATCAAAATATTGAATGACCCACATGGATTTAATATTTCAAGACGCAGAATCACAGTGAGCACCTCAGGTTTGGTGCCACAGTTATACAAATTATCAGAAGAAGTGGGGGTTTCTCTTGCTGTGTCTCTTCATGCAGCAAATGATGAGTTGAGGGATGAGTTGGTGCCGATTAATCGAAAGCACCCAATTAAAGAATTATTGGAAGCTTGTTGGCATTATGCAAATGTTCAGAACCTAAGATCCGTTACCTTTGAGTACACGATGCTCAAGGGGGTCAATGATTCTGTTAAGGATGCTCAACAGCTCGCAAAGTTATTAAAAAATCAGCCCGCTAAGGTTAACTTGATACCTTTTAACCCTTTTCCAGGAGTGCAATTCAAACCCACGGATCACAAACGGATCAATCATTTTAGGAATATCCTTTTGGAATCTGGGATAATGACAACGACCAGAAAGACAAGAGGAGATGACATTCAAGCTGCTTGTGGTCAATTATCGGGGCAAGTGATGAATCTTGCTAAGAAAACACTGGGACAAAAATTAAAAAAAACATTACATTAATACCTTACACGGAGAAAACATATGTCAAACGAAGGAAAAACAGAGCATTTAGTCGCACTTAAAGTGATTGGTCTTGTTTGCGTGGGACTTTTTCTGCTGACTTTGGTCGGCATGTACATGTCACATAACTAATCAATTTTGACTGAGAAAATCAAATCCATCCGAGGAATGCCGACACTGCTTCCGGCAGAGTTGGAGCGATGGCAGTCGGTTGAATCAGTAATTAAGGGTATCTTGTCAGCCTATGCATTCAAGGAGATACGCACACCATTGCTGGAAAGAACGGAGTTGTTTCAGAGAACCATTGGCGAGCAAACAGATGTTGTATCAAAAGAGATGTATTCATTCCTGGATCGAAAAGATCAATCCCTCTCACTGAGACCAGAGGCAACTGCAGGAGTTGTAAGGGCAGGCATAGAGCATGGACTCTTTTATAACCAAACCCAAAAATTGTGGTCCATGGGACCTATGTATCGCTATGAAAGACCACAAAAGGGCCGATATCGCCAATTTCATCAAGTGAATATGGAAGCTTTTGGTTTTGAGGGCCCCAGCATTGATGCCGAACTCATTCTCTTGACATCGAGGATTTGGAAAAAATTGGGGGTTGATTCCATTCAGTTGGAATTGAACTCATTGGGCACACTTGAATCGAGAAAAGCTTATCGCTCAATTCTTGTTGAGTATTTTAAAGATCACATAGACACACTTGATGAAGATTCACTATTGAGGCTGGAAAAGAATCCGATGCGAATTCTGGACAGTAAGAACCCAGAGATGTCTGAACTCAATCATGCAGCTCCAAAAATGAGTGATCATTTGGATCAAGAATCACAAGATCATTTTAGCGGTTTGCTTGAACGCTTAAATAATCATGGCATTGATTATGTTCTCAACCCTCGCTTGGTAAGAGGGTTGGATTATTACACAAAAACAGTCTTCGAATGGACAACAGACAAGCTTGGCTCTCAAGCCACAGTTTGCGGAGGAGGTCGATACGATGGATTGGTCAAACAGTTGGGCGGTCATGATATCTTTGCAATTGGATGTGCAATAGGTTTTGAAAGACTGGTTGAACTGGTTGAACTCTCTAATAAAAAAGATCAGAATGGTCAGCCAAAAATTTATTTCGTAGCAGTCGGTGATAACGCAGAAGCAAAGTCATCAGAGTTGGCAGAACTGATAAGGGATCAATTTGAGGACTGTATTATTGAAATCAACCACAATGGTGGCAGTTTCAAGCAACAGTTTAAGCGTGCCGATCGCTCAGAATCCGATATTGCTCTTATTCTAGGCGATGAAGAGATTCAGAATGAAACGATTGGCATAAAAGTAATGAAGCAAGGCGGTGAGCAAGAAACCATTTCAATGGCGAAACTTTTAGAGGGTATCGCAGAAAGAATGGACACCAAGAATTAAGGCAATTTTTATGAGTGATAATTTAACAGACGAACAACAGGCAGATATTATTAAGAAATGGCTCAAGGACAATGGTTTATTTATTGTAGCGTCGTTTGGTATCGCAATATCTTCAGTATTTGGATTGCAGTTCTATCAAGACAGCAATTTGAAACAAGCTGAGAGTGCTTCAAGACTTTATGCAGAGATGGAATTTGCCGTTCGTCAACAAAGATTGTCTCAAGCACAAACAATACTTCAGCAAATGGACAATGAATTTTCTGGATCGGCCTATCAGGTTCAAAGTCATCTCTCCATGGCAAAGCTCTTTATGGATTCTTTGGATTATGACAATGCAATCACGCAACTTGAATTTGTTCTCGAGCAAGCGGAGGATGAAACTTTAATGATGGTTGCGAGGCAAAGAATTGCAAGAATATATATAGAGAAAAGTGAGTTTCAGGAGGCACTGGATCTTCTTGGGCAAGTGCAAGCGCCTGAAGCATTTCAAGCACAATATGAAATCATAAAGGGCGATGCATACCTAGGAATGGGAGAGCAGGAGAATGCCAGGGCTTCTTATGAAATTGCTCTTGAGTCTCTTTCCCCCGGCTCTTTTGCCTATGATTTTACTAAGATGAAGTTCGAGCAAATTAATGAAATCAATGAGGATGAAGAAACCCAATCATAATAAAAATGAGCGATAGCATAAAAACATCCTTTTTTTCATCCAGGCTTCTCAAAACGTTTTGTCTTTTTTTATTTATTCAAGGCTGCTCGTTTTTTGGCGGCGATGAAGAGGAAGCCTTTGATCAACCTGCAGAGCTGATCGATTTCACGCCCTCACTTGATGTCGATCGAGAATGGAAGACATCAATCGGAAAAGGACACGAAGGCTTGGATCTTATGCTGAGACCGGACACAGACGGAGAAACAATTTATGCCGCCAGTTTCAATGGAAATGTTGTGGCCATCAATATGCAATCCGGTAGAAAGGTATGGTCAGAGAGTTTCGATGTGGCATTTACGGCTGGACCAACTTATCGCAATGGAATTTTGGTTCTTGGGACCAATGATGGCGAATTGCTTGCTCTTGACTCTATGACTGGAGACACAATTTGGATGAGCGAGGTTACCAGCGAAGTGCTTGCACCCGTTGCCATTAAAGACGAATCAATATTTGTCCGCTCAGTGGATGGAAATCTTATGTCTTATTCAACCATTGATGGCAGTGTTAATTGGACCTCTACCCATGATGTCCCAAGGCTGAGTCTGAGAGGAACATCTGCACCGGTTGTCATATCAAATGCAGTTATATGTGGATTTGATGACGGAAAAGTGACCGCATATGATTTGACCGATGGCAGCCTTCTCTGGGAAACAATGTTGACCCCTCCTGGAGGAAGAACAGAAATTGAAAAAGTCAGTGACATTGATGCTCCTTTGGTCATTTATGGAAATGAAGTCTATGCCGGAAGTTATCAAGGCGCATTGGCTGCGTTGGCTATAGAGAGTGGCAACATCATCTGGCTGACCGAAGCATCCTTATATGCTGGAATGGATGTTGATGACGATGTTGTTTTTGCCTCAGAGGCGAATGGCACAATCAGGGCACTCTCAAGATTTACAGGACGAGAAGTTTGGAAAAAAGAAACACTTCTTCATCGATATCCAACTGCTCCTGCAATCATTGGAGATGCAATTGTTGTCGGTGATCTGGAAGGTTATCTGCACTGGTTAAATAAAGAAGACGGTGAGATGCTTCAAAGAGCCAGCATTGGTTCAGATAAAATTACTTCATCGCCACTGGTTATCGGCGACTCAATTTATGTGCAAACAGATGGAGGCAACCTCTTTTCTGTAAAAGCCCCTGACGAATCTTCTCGATAAGATGAGGGCCGTGTTATGTTGCCAATTGTTGCCATAGTTGGAAGACCCAATGTCGGAAAATCAACCCTATTTAATCAACTGACTGGAACCAAAGCTGCACTTGTGGCAGATTTTGAAGGCCTGACACGAGATCGCATATACGGTCATATTCAATCCGAAAAGAATGAGATCATTGTTATTGACACGGGTGGATTGGACTTTGATCACGGTGAATTATCACAAACCATTCAAGAACAGACCGAAACGGCCATTGAGGAGGCAGATTTAATTTGTTTTTTGGTGGATGGACGTGAGGGCCTTGCAAACAGTGATCGTGAGGTAGCCCTTGATCTTAGGAAAAAAGACAAAGACACGATACTGGTGATCAATAAAGTTGAAGGCATGTCAACGGAAGACCTGGAGGCAGATTTTTACAGCTTAGGTTTTAAGACAATGATGTCCATCTCTGCAAAACGCGGTGATCACTGTGAAGATTTGATTGATTTAATTGAGCAAAAGATTGATCAGCCGATTGACGATTCGTCTGCTCGTGAACTCGATGAAAACGAGATGTCGATTGCATTGGTTGGGAGACCCAATGTTGGAAAATCAACATTTATAAACTCTTTCATCAAAGAAGATCGATTGCTGACACAAAACAGACCCGGAACAACCAGAGACAGTATATTCATTGATTTTAAATACAAAGATACACCGCTTGTTTTGATTGATACTGCAGGCATTCGAAAGAAAAAAAAGGTCGATGAAACCATTGAGAAATTCAGTGTTGTAAAAGCACTTCAAGCCATTGATCTTGCTGATTCGGTGGTCGTGATCATTGATGCTTCAGAAGGCATTACTGACCAGGATCTTTCCCTGATTGGTTTAGTGATTAATTCTGGAAGAGCATTCTGTATCGCTTTAAATAAATACGATCTTTTGGATGAAGAGCAAAAAGAGCAATTGGAAAGACAAATTAAGCGAAGACTGAAATTTGCCAGCTTCATTGAAACAGTTGAAATCTCGGCATTGAAATCGATGCAACTCAAAAAAGCGATCAACACAGCCATCGAGTCAGCAAAGAGCTCCATGCAGGATGTTGCTACCTCTAAGATTTCTACTTTGATCGAGAGGCTTACGGAAACAAAACCACCTCCCTATGTTCAAGGCAGAAGGATAAAGCTCAAGTATGCAACACAGGTTAATCATCAGCCGCCTACATTTATTATTTATGGAACTCAAACGGGTAAGCTCAGAGACAACTATAAGAGGTTCTTAGAATCACAGATTCGAAAAGCATTCAATTTTAAAGGGACTCCAATCCGATTGATCTTCAAAGATGGAGACAATCCTTTTGCAGGCAAACGCAATAAGCTTACTCATCGTCAATGGAAGAAAAGGAGACGCATCATTCGGATGAGGAAGAAAAAGAAGTAAGTTTAATCGGTTTCGACCTTCTCAACATTCGATAAAAATGATCCATCGGATAGTTTTGTTCTGACAGTTACCCCTGCTTTAATGTCTTTTACGGTTTTTATGCTCTGACCATCCTTATTTGTAACAACCGCATAACCTCTGTTTAGCAGTTGCAGCGGAGAAGCGCTCTCTAATTGAGTTGTGAGAATGGAAAATCGATTTCTTTTGCGTTCAATGGCCGCTGTCATGGCATTCAGTAATGCCATGTTGTTTATTTCAAGATTCTGTTTCTCTGTTTCAATTTTATTTTTAGGGTTGGAGGACAGAAGCTTTGAAAAAGAAATCTTGAAGATATTTTTTAGATCCATCAATTGCATCATTGGTAACTGACGCATTTTCTCATCAATGAGATCAAGTTTTTGCAAATTCAGTTGCAATTTTGCATGCGGATGGCTTGCTTGCATTCGAAGAGATACAGATCTCAATTGATGTTTAAAATCAGTGATTCTTCGGTCGGTCAGTTGGCTCATATCAAATATAAACCGATTCAACTGATCCATTATCTCGTTTAAAGAGGGAAGTGCGATTTCAGCCGCAGCAGTGGGTGTGGGGGCCCTTAAATCTGAAACCAAGTCCGCTATGGTAAAGTCTGTTTCATGTCCAATGCCTGTAATGACCGGAATCTGAGAGTTAAAAATTGAACGCGCAACGAGCTCTTCATTGAAGCACCACAAGTCTTCAAGTGAGCCACCGCCTCTGGCAACAATCAAGACTTCGCATTCTCCTCTAGCGTTTGCATTGTCTATAGCAGAAGCAATTTTCTTTGTTGCATCTTTGCCTTGTACAGGAGTTGGGTAAACTATGACATTGACCAATGGATAGCGCCTTTTAATGGTTTTCAGCATGTCTTGAACCGCTGCTCCTTTGGACGATGTGATCAGTCCAATGGATTCCGGTAATTCTGGAAGAGGCAATTTATGTTCATCATTAAACAGCCCTTCTTTTAGAAGTGCTTGTTTCAATAGTTCAAACTTTTGTCTCAATAATCCTTCGCCGCTTTCCTCTGCAAACTCAACAATCAGTTGGAATTCGCCCCTTTGTTTATAGAGCCCAACTTTTGCTCTTGCGAGTATCTGTGTTCCATCTTTTAAGGAGAAATCAAGAGATTGATTTTGCATTCTAAACATGGCGCACCGAACACTGGCTGATTGATCTTTCAGAGAGAAATACACATGACCTGCAGCAGACTTCATTAAATTTGAAATTTCTCCTTCAATCCAGATGACACCAAATGTTTGACTCAGTGTTGAGGCCACCTCATCGTTTAATTCAGAAATCGTGTATATGTGTTCTTGGTTTTCAAATGGATCCATAAGAAAAAATTATACAAAATTGAAGAGGCTTAAGTTTACAAATAGTATAAGCAGTGTAAAATCCCATTGACAAATCCATCATATAAATGGAGATGTCAATGACAATAGAGAAAACTGCTTTAACATTCGATGATGTACTTCTCAAGCCGAGCTACTCGGATGTCCTTCCACGCGAAACGGATCTCTCAACAAGACTGACAAGAAATATCTCTATTCGTATCCCATTGTTATCTGCAGCCATGGATACCGTGACTGAATATCAACTTGCAATTGCAATTGCTCAAGAAGGCGGCATGGGCATTATTCATAAGAACTTCAGCATTGAAGATCAAGCTTCTGAAGTCAACCGAGTGAAAAAGTTTGCAAGTGGAATCATCTCTGATCCAGTGACCGTTCGTTCCAATATCACCATCAGAGAAGTATTAGAAATCACAAAATTTAATAATATTTCTGGCGTGCCGGTTGTGGATGATGGGGTAACTGTTGGCATTGTGACCAACCGTGATCTTCGTTTTGAGACAAATCTTGATGGACTGGTCAGTTCCGTCATGACGCCGCAGGATAAACTTGTCACCGTCAAAGAAGGCGCTGATGAAGAAGAGGTTTTAAGATTACTGCATCAGCATAGAATTGAAAAAGTCCTCGTCGTTGACGATTCTTTTCAGTTAAAAGGAATGGTTACTGCGAAAGATTTCCAGAAAGCAACCGACTTCCCGCTTGCATCAAAAGACCGCAATGGAGCACTCTTGGTGGGCGCAGCAGTGGGTGTTGGAGGCGAAACAGAGCAAAGGGCTGGGGCAGTGACGGCAGCAGGGGTGGACGTCAGTGTTGTTGATACGGCTCATGCCCATACGGAGGGAGTGATCAATCAGGTTAGAGCGATCAAGGCCATGTATTCTGATCTGGATATTATTGCAGGCAACATTGCAACGGGTGAAGCTGCAAAGGCGTTATCGGACGCGGGTGCAGACGCAGTCAAAGTCGGTATCGGTCCCGGTTCAATTTGCACCACTCGAGTGGTTGCAGGTGCAGGTATGCCACAAATCACAGCAATTGCAGACGTTGCAAAAGAGCTTAATAATACTGATACATGCATCATTTCAGATGGCGGCATTCGTTACTCAGGAGACATTGCAAAAGCCATTGCAGCAGGTGCCGACAGCATCATGCTGGGAAGCTTATTTGCTGGTACCGAAGAATCTCCGGGCGAGATTGAGCTTTATCAAGGAAGAAGCTTTAAGTCATACCGTGGAATGGGTTCTCTGGGTGCGATGGCCCAGAAGCACGGCTCCAAAGATCGTTATTTTCAAAGCGACGTGGATGAAGCTGAAAAACTGGTACCGGAAGGCATTGAAGGACGAGTTCCATACAAAGGCAAGCTTTCAAAAATTATAGAGCAGCTTGTCGGTGGATTGCGTCAGTCGATGGGATACACGGGATGCAAGGACATTGATTCGCTCCAGAGCAATACAGAATTTGTAAGAATCACTGATTCTGGCAAAAGAGAAGGACATGTTCATGACGTCAGCATTACCAAAGAAGCGCCCAATTACTCTGTCGATTAGTTCTTGATGCAAGACAGAATACTCATACTCGACTTTGGTTCACAATACACCCAACTGATCGCGAGAAGAGTAAGAGAAGCTGGCGTATACAGCGAGATTTATACCGGCGACATTGATTTTGATTCAATTCAGTCGTTTCAGCCATCAGGATTGATACTCTCAGGTGGACCAGAATCTGCATTCATTGAAGATGCGCCTAAACCTCCTCAAGAAATTTATTCAATGGGTTTACCAATCTTGGGAATCTGTTATGGGATGCAAGCAATGACTGAGCAACTTGGTGGACAGGTTTCTCCATCAAATAATAGAGAATTTGGACATGCCGATGCGAAGATAGAAGCAAACAGCCGTCTTCTTGAAGGCATTGATAAAGCCAATGACCAACAAGTATGGATGAGCCATGGAGACCGAGTGGAATCTTTGCCAGAAGGATTTCAAACCATATGTACCAGTGCAAATTCTCCCTCAGCTGCTATGGAGAACAATGAAAAAGCATTCTATGGTTTACAGTTCCATCCAGAGGTAACCCATACAGAATGTGGGCAAAAGATCATCCAAAACTTTGTTCATGGAATTTGTGAGTGCAAGAGCGAATGGAACCCAGGAAACATCATTGAAAAAGACATCAAAGAGGTTCGTGAAGCAGTTGGAGATGATCAGGTTTTACTTGGATTATCTGGTGGTGTTGATTCTACTGTTGTGGCAGCTCTTTTGAACAAAGCAATAGGCGATCAATTGATCTGTATTTTTGTAGACAATGGGCTGCTGAGGTTGAATGAGGGCGATCAGGTGATGGAAGTGTTTTCAGAGCACATGGATCTCAACGTGATCAGAGTGAATGCTGAAGATATTTTTCTTGAGAATCTAAAGGGGATCAGTGATCCAGAGGAAAAAAGGAAGGTCATAGGCCGAACGTTTATTGAGGTTTTTGAGCTTGAAGCTTCAAAGTTAGAGAAAGTGAAGTGGCTGGCTCAAGGAACAATCTATCCAGATGTCATTGAATCAGCAGGCTCCAAAACCGGCAAAGCACATGTCATTAAGTCTCATCATAATGTCGGTGGTTTACCCGATGACATGAAGCTAGAGTTGATTGAGCCATTGAGAGATTTATTTAAAGATGAGGTAAGAAAGATCGGCAAGGAGCTTGGGCTTTCTTCAAAGCTGGTTGATCGTCATCCATTTCCAGGCCCTGGTCTTGGTGTTCGTATCCTCGGTGAAGTTAAAAAAGAGTATGCCGACCCTTTGAGGGTTGCTGCTGACCTTGTTATAGAGG
>ERZ802830.1586-NODE-1586-length-21550-cov-8.87983_pt1 | contig 21550 bp, 22 predicted proteins | sample MGYA00345654_ERZ802830 | MGnify/ENA primary metagenome ERZ802830 (study PRJEB30503, sample SAMEA104212375) | marine metagenome | biome: Westerlies Biome; feature: [SRF] surface water layer (ENVO:00010504) within the epipelagic zone...; material: water...
CAGCTAATTGAAGAGCTATCGTTTTTAAAATTTTAAGGCCAGGAGCGTTAATTCCATCATCGTTTGTTACAAGTATTTTCATAGTTACCCTTAATAGACAGATTGATTTTGAATTATAGTAACTTTAATCACAGTTCTAACATTGAAACGAGCCTTTTTGCCTCTAAGTCAACCGATTGTAATTTTTGTCGATCTTCTCCTGGATAAAAGCGAGCTCTTATTGCTGTAGGCATAGGATTTGGTTGAAGAATGTAAATTTGCGGTCCAATTGATTTACACTCATCCTGCCATGTTTTTACTATATGAATTTGTGCAGCTTTTGTTGCCCCATAAACTGATGAAAACTTTTTCATAGTAGTGTTGTCTTCAAAAAAAATGGCTTTGCTATCCTCTTCGAGTAATGGAGAAACAAGCGGTATTAATTTAGCAAGTGCTGTTACATTGTTTGTTACAGATTTTTCCCAATCTTTGAGGTCCATAGTTATAACGGGCCCAAGAGGAGCTGCATGGATTGCAGTGTGGGCCCAAAGTTTTACTTTTCCCCAACGATCAAAAATCGAACGACAAAGTTGTGCTATAGCATTTTCGTCCGTTAAATCGATCGGCGCTAGTGTGCTTGAACCACCACGCGCTTTAATTTGATCGTCTAGTGCCTCGAGAGCACCTATTGTCCTTGAAACGGCGATTATATGGTGTGTTAAAGAAAGAGCCTTTGCTAATTCGGCACCTAAGCCTCTTGAAGCTCCAGTGATCAGTGCGACTGGTTTGCTCATAATTTGACTACTCCGTAGCTTTTAAAATAAAGCTTAATTTGTACAAACCGAAACTAACTCTTCGTATTGAATAGTAAGCCATCCCAGCACTTTTTCAGGATTTTTTTCTGCTATGTCGTTAGCCATTCCCTCAAATACGCGCGCAGATTGACTTTCCTCTACTATAATAAAAGTCCCACTACTTAATATGGTTTGATAGGCAAAAAAGGAAATTGCGATTAAAGCAATCCCTCGCAACACGCCAAATATAAAGCCTAAAGCTTGGTCTGGTCTGTTGAGTGAGGTTTTATTTATCACCACTGACAGAAGTGGGGTAAAGAAAGATATCAGCATCAAGGCGACAGCAAAAACAGCAGCGAAAGAGGCCAGTATTGCCAATTCGCAACTATCTGACAAAATTGGCCCAATATAAGGGATCTCCTGGACAAATGGTAAAACTTCTGGAGCCAAAAAATAGGCTAAAAATGCTGCAATCACCCAAGCAGCAATAGACATTAACTCTCTAACTAGACCGCGTGAATAGGCCAGTAGAGATGAAACGATAACGATTGCTAAAATGACACCATCCACGATGTTGAAATCAGCCATTTTAATTTAAGTTCTCAGTTTTTATTTTCTTTATCCCATTTGATAATTTATTTACGAATGATAGTAGGTCCAAATTTTCAAAAACTTCTATATTTAATCCTTTGACTAATTTGGTATTTGTTGGGCTCTCAACTTTCTTGAAACCAAGTTTTTCAGCTTCTTTCAACCTATTTTCTATTTTACCAACTGATCGTATAGCTCCCGAGAGTGAAACTTCTCCAAAAAAAACAAAATCCTCAGGAATAATAATATTTTCTTTAGCTGATATCAACGATGCTGCGACTGCGAGGTCCGCCGCTGTTTCAGTAATTTTTAAACCCCCTGCCACATTTAAATATACATCAAGCCCGGAAAATTTTATGTCACATCTAGCCTCAAGTACGGCCAATATCATAGCGAGGCGGCTACTGTCCCATCCAATAACGCTCCTTCGTGGTTGAGAGTGAGGAGAGGGGGAGACTAATGCCTGCATTTCGACCAGTAGAGGTCTAGTTCCCTCGATACCAGCAAAAACGCATGAGCCAGCGCTAGGTATTCCTCTGGTCGACAAAAATAACGCTGATGGATTTGTAACTTGTTGCAAGCCTAACCCCGTCATTTCAAAAACACCAATTTCATCAGCGGCACCAAACCTATTTTTGACTGAGCGTAAGATGCGAAATTGATTTCCTCTTTCACCTTCAAAATACAAGACGGTATCAACCATATGCTCAACTACGCGTGGTCCAGCAATTTGACCTTCTTTCGTAACATGCCCCACTAAAACTATACTTGTTCCACTTCTCTTTGCAAAAGTTGTAAGCTCGTGAGCGGCCGCTCGGACTTGGCTAACTGTTCCAGGTGCACTTTCGACTTTGTCTGACCAAATAGTTTGTATAGAGTCAATTATCGCTAAATCAGGACGTTCTTTTTCCAGTGTTGTTAGAATATTCCGTAAGTTGGTGTCTGATCCCAATTTTATTGGTGTTTCGTCCAAATTGAGCCTTCTTGCTCTTAATTTTACCTGTGAAGATGCCTCCTCTCCAGAAAGATATAAAGTTTTTAACCCTTTAACGGCGAACTTAGCAGCGGCTTGTAATAAAAGCGTAGATTTTCCAATGCCTGGGTCACCTCCTACCAAAATAGCGGAGGCAGGCACTAGCCCACCGCCCAGTACTCTATCTAATTCTTCCAAATCACATTTTGTTCTTACTAGCGGTTTGTCCGAACTTTTTAAGTCATCTAACGGAATGAAGTTTCCTCGAGATTTTCCCAAGCTGCTCCGGGTAGGCCCTTGAGATAATCCTATATCTTCTGAAATACAATTCCACTCGCCGCAAGCTTCACATCTACCTGCCCATTTTGAGGTGATATTTCCGCAATTTGCGCACGAATAGTTAGAGTTGGCCATACCTCCATGTGCCAAAGGCACAACGTTGAAGCAAGGATAAAATTAATTGGACATTATTTACAATGTTAAAATGAGAAAAAAGAGGGCTGTAGTAAAGAGAATAAGGTGCAATATTTCTAAAACAAGGTTTGAAAACCTGTATAAAATTGTTCTTACAAAAAAAAGGGAACTTATAAAAAAAGGTAGAAACCATCCGTATACTAATTTTGACAAAGTCTCGATAAAAATAAACAAATCTAGACTTTCCATTGAGATTAAAATTGGGTTGGTAGCAAAAATTATTATTAAACAAAGAATTGTTATCATAACTGATGCAAGACGGGATTTGCCTTCACTAAAAATACTCATTACCAAACCCAATGATGCACACAAGGGTATATAAAGTATTGTCTTGAAAAAAATTACGAAAAGGTAAAATGGGGATGGTTGGAAAAGATCAGCCATCACCGTAAAGTTTCTATTGGGCCAACGGTGGATCCAGCGATAAATTGTTTCAAGAATTTGTTATTAGACTTATCAAGTTGTTTTAAGGCTCCTGACCATTGTATGATACCATTGTGAAGAAGTGCCACCTCATCCGCGATCGATCTAACAGATTGAATATCATGCGTTATTGTTACGGCTGTAACACCTAATTCTTCCACTAATTCCCGTATCAATTCATTAATAACTTGAGCCATAATTGGATCCAACCCAGTAGTTGGTTCATCAAAAAATATAATTTCAGGCTGGGTTGCGATGGCTCTCGCTAAAGCTACCCTTTTTTGCATTCCACCTGAAAGTTCAGAAGGAAAATTATCAGCAAAACTTTTTTTTAATCCTACACGTTCTAACTTTTTGATAGCAATTTCTCTAGCTTCCATCGCATTAATTTTCTGTTTACCGTGCAAATATCTAAAAGCAACATTTTGCCAAATTGGCAAACTGTCGAATAATGCACCCCCTTGAAAAAGCATTCCAATCTTAGAACGAATAATATTTTTTTGAGGACTATTTGGGTCTATACCATTTAATAAAATTTTTCCAGAATTCGGCTTGGTTAGACCAAGTAAGCATTTTAAAATGACTGATTTTCCTTGCCCTGAAGCTCCTATGATCACCATAGATTTTCCATCATTAACTTTAAGGTTAACTCCCCTTAATACATGATTTTGATCAAAAGATTTATATAAGTCTGCAACTTCTATCATGATGAAAAGAAAGCCTCAGTCAAAAAATAGTTGGCAGCAAGGATTAAAACGGAGGCAGATACAACAGCTGATTTGGTTGCTCGACCAACACCTCTGGCTCCTTTTTCGCAGCGCATGCCAAAAAAACAGCCCATAATAGCAATTATGCATCCAAAAACAGCACCCTTTACAAGACCGCTTATTATGTCCCAAAATTCGAGATAATTTATTGAGTTTATAAGGTATATTGTATTGTTAAACTCTAAACGGGTGACGCCGACAACATAACCACCCAGGATGCCAATAGAATCTCCAACTGCTACTAATAATGGTACAGTCAAAAAAGCAGCAACCAATCGTGGAACTACCAAATATTTGATTGGATCAGTGGAGAGGGTGCTCAAAGCATCAATTTGCTCGGTAACTTTCATAGTTCCTATTTCTGCTGCGATAGAACTTGCTACCCGTGCTGCGACCATCAAACCGCCCAAAACAGGGCCAAGCTCTCGCACCATGCCAATAGCGACTATTGAAGGAACGACCTCTTCTGCATTAAACCTTGCTCCACCTGCATAAATTTGAAGAGCCAGAGCGCCGCCAGTGAAAAATGCCGTTATGCCAACTACTGGAAGAGATAACCAACCAATTTGCACCAGAGATGAAAAGAATGCTCGCATAAAAAAAGGTGGAGTTAAAATATTTGCCGCAACGCGAATACAAAATATTATTAGTTCTCCTATGAAACTACAAAATTTTAAAAATAATCTTCCGGTTTGTGCGGTAAAGCTTATCATCTGGCTACACCTGTATAGTTTCGCTTATATCTTTGACCTAAAGAAGTCAGAAATTCGTAACCTATAGTTCCAGCATCGTCAGCAATTTTATCAATTGTTTGTCTAGAATTTATCAATGCTAATCTATCTGGTTCAACATTTAGGCTCGTTATATCGACACCAATCAAGTCCATGGAAATTCGACCGATTATTGGACAGCCAATTTCTTCAAAATACAGTCTAGTTTTTTTGCCAATAGTTCTGAAAATTCCATCAGCATAACCAGCAGATATCGTTGCTATTCTTTTTTTAGATGGAGAGGTCCATGTGTTGCCGTAGCCTACCGTCTCACCACTTTCAATATTTCGAATTTGGATCACTGGTATGTCAATTTTCAGGACGGGGAGGCAATCTTGCATTGGAGAACAACCATAAATTCCTATTCCAGGTCTCGTTAAGTCAAAATGATATTCTGGCCCTAATAATATTCCACCAGTAGCTGCCAAGGATTTTTTTATATTTATTTTGTTTGTAAGGGTAAGAAAGTTATTAAGTTGGTTTATGTTCATCTTATGGTTTGGTTCATCTGCGCAAGCTAAGTGAGACATAATTAACACTGGATTTAAAGATAGAGTGAGCTCTTTAGAAGCTTCCCATTCCATAGGCTCCAGACCCAACCTATTCATACCGGTATCCAGTTGGACACCAAATTTTTGCTCTCTTAAAAGTTTTGAATGTCTAGATAATTGCTCGATAGAATTTATGAGGGGTATTAAATTATAGTTTTTGATTAACTCTGTATCGCCAACCATATGGCCGGAAAAAACATATATATCTGATGGTTCACCCAGAATTGAGCGCAACTCTGCGCCTTCTTCGGCTGTTGCTACAAAAAATATCCTTGCCCCTTCAACGTAAAGTGCTTTAGCGACTTGCTTTAGACCCAATCCATAAGCATTTGCCTTAACCACTGCAGCAGCATCATTGCTCGATAAGCTTCGCAATTTTTGCCAATTTTTTCTTATAGCATTTAAATTTATTGTTGCTGTTGCTGTCGCCATTTATCAAAAATCAAAAATTGAGCTTAACATTTTAAAAGAACAGTAGACTATTAAATTACTGAAAACCAATAAATTAAAACAAATTTTTTTCAAAATTTTTTGTCCGTATTTATCCTGTCTAATTACCGCTGACCAATTATTGTTGCCAAGGTTTTACTAAATTTCCGAAGCGTGTAAATTTACCCTCAAAACTGAGCTCGACGGTTCCTATTGGGCCATGCCTCTGTTTACCAAGAATTAATTCTGCGCGACCATGGAGACGGTCCATTTCCTCCTGCCAGACTGCCATTTTCTCTAAGTCATGATCACTAGGTTTTTCACGCTCTTTATAATATTCTTCACGATAAACAAATAAAACAACATCAGCATCTTGTTCAATTGAGCCCGACTCCCGCAAGTCTGCAAGTTGTGGTCTTTTGTCTTCTCTGTTCTCGACCTGTCTTGATAGTTGGGAAAGGGCAATTACTGGAATATTTAACTCCTTTGCAATAGCTTTTAGGCCCTGGGTAATTTCTGATATTTCATTTACTCTACTTTCTCTGCTGGAAGGAGCACGAACTAATTGTAAATAATCGATAATTAAAGCATCAAGGCCATTAGTTCGTTTTAAACGTCGTGCCCTTGATGCTAGCTGAGCAATAGTTAGGGCAGGGGTGTCGTCTATGTATAAAGGAGAACTTTCTATAGATTTAGCGGCTTCAACAAATCGACGGAATTCATTTTCTGTCATATCGCCACGCCTTATTTGCTCAGACGGTATTTCAGCGGTTTCTGATAATATGCGAGCCGCTAACTGTTCAGCGCTCATCTCTAATGAATAAAAGCCAACTATCCCACCATCTAAAGTTTCTGAAGATCCATCTGGATTATCACGCTTTTGAAAAGATTTAGCTATATTGTAAGCGATATTAGTTGCTAGAGACGTTTTCCCCATTGAAGGACGGCCAGCTAAAATAATTAAATCGGATGAATGAAGGCCTCCCATTTTTTTATCTAAATCGATAAAACCTGTTGAAATACCTGCTAAATTACCATCCCGATGGTGCGCTGCATTAGCCACTTGTACGGCTTCGCCCAGGGCTTTTAGAAAAGATTTAAAGCCAGTTTCAGACTTTCCGCTATCTCCAATTTTATATAGATTTTGTTCGGCCAAAATTATTTGTTCTTCAGGTTGCTCGTCAACTTTAATGGATTGGGCTCTCGAACTTATCTCTTGACCCAAAACGATCAGCTCTCTTCTAACGGCTAGATCATAAACTAATTTTGAATAATCTTTAATTGCGGAACTGGCTACTGATCCGGCCATCAACTGGGCTAAGTAGGCGCTTCCACCTAATTCTTTGAGGCCCTGATCCTCTGTTAGAAAGGTATTTACTGTTACAGCCGAAGCCAGCTTTCCGTCTTTTATTCTAGTTGAAATTACATCAAAAATTCGAGCATGAATTGGGTCGTAAAAATGTTCAGGATCTATCTTGTCTTCTAGTGAGTAAAATAGATCATTGTTGTTTAGTATCCCTCCAAGGAGCTGCTGCTCGGCTTCGATAGAGTGCGGCACTAGTTCTGTGGAATTTTTATTAGAGCTGATCTCTGCGAATTTGTTCATTTAAACTCCTTGGAATCGACCCTTCTGTGATAACTTCAACTAACTCTAGAGGCAAAATGTATATCTATGTGGATAACATGTTAATCACAATATATATGACCATACACACAAAATAACACTAAATATGGTGAATATAAAGGAATTTAATAACTGAATTATTAATTATTAATTATTACGATCTTTTTTCTTGCCATTTTCTGGGCTGTTCCAAGAACTCCTTTACCTCAGATAATGTTTGAGAGTCGAACTCATCATTTTTCTTAGCTTCTTCAAAAATATCCCACCAGGTACACAGTCTATGTAATGTTATGCCTTTTTCCCCAAGAATAGCCTCCGTATCCGGAAAAATCCCATAATAAAAAATTACAGCCGTGTGAGAGCATTTGGCTCCAGTTTCTCTTATTGCTTCAACAAAGGAAAGCTTGGAACCACCGTCTGTGGTTAAGTCTTCAACCAATAAAACATTTTGACCTTCAGAGACTCGCCCTTCAATCCGAGCATTGCGACCGTAGCCTTTCGGTTTTTTCCTAATATAGCTCATAGGTAATCCCATTCTTTCAGCCACTAAAGCTGCAAATGGGATTCCAGCTGTTTCTCCTCCTGCAATATTATCAAAAGCCTCGAAGCCAACATTTCGCATCACGGTAACGGTCAAAAAATCCATAATAGTCGAGCGCACTCTTGGATAGGAAATTAATTTTCTACAATCGATATAGGTTGGGCTAGGCAATCCAGATGCTAGAGTAAATGGGTTTTTTGAATTAAAGTGAACTGCCTTTACCTCAAGCAACATTCGCGCGGTCAGTCTTGCGATCTCAGAATTGACTGGATAATTTGATGAGATCATATTTGGCTCCTTTGAGTGAGAAACAGTTTATTTTTTGGTTCGTTATTTTAACTTAAGCCAGGACTTGCCATTTTGTCTCAAAATTTGGTTTGAATATTGTTATTTTTCCAAGCGGAGTAGATAGTTTTTTTGGGAATGAGACGGGTTTATCTTTTTTTATTAGTTTAATTTTATCAGTATTAATATTCTTTTCATAAAATTCTGCTCCATTGATTGATGTGAACAATTCTAATTTATTGAGTGCACTTCGCTCTTCAAAAATGTGCGCTAAAATCTCTAACGTATTCGTAGCAGTAAAACAGCCAGCGCACCCACATGAGCTTTCCTTGTCATGGTCTAAATGAGGTGCGCTATCTGTTCCAAGAAAAAATTTTGGTGATCCGGAAACTGCTGCCTCGACTAATGCCAATCGATGATCTTCTCGTTTTACTACGGGCAAACAATAAAAATGGGGCTTTATACCGCCAGCTAATAAATCGTTTCTGTTAATAGCAAGGTGATGAGTAGTTATCGTTGCTGCTAAATTATTTTTTCCTTCGATTACATAATCTACAGCATCTTTTGTCGTGATATGTTCTATGATAACTTTCAAAGTGGGATTATCAGTACGAATTTTTTCTAAAACCGTGTTGATAAATACCTTTTCTCGATCGAATATATCAATGTTACTGTCTGTTACTTCTCCATGAATACAAAGCGGACATCCAATTTCTGCCATAATTTCTAAAACAGGTTTGATTTTTTCAAAGTTTTTAACACCAGACTGAGAGTTCGTCGTTGCTCCAGCTGGATATAATTTTACAGCTGAAATCAAACCATTCATAAACCCCTTTTCGACCTCTCTAGGGTCCGTTTCTTCTGTCATGTAAAGAGTCATCAAAGGAATAAAAGACAGATTTGGTTTTAGGGCTTTCATTATTCGATGTTTATAACTTTTAGCATCAACCAGCTTAGTAATTGGTGGGACTAAATTAGGCATTATTATCGCTCTTGCAAAAGATTTGGCTGATTCATTAACCGTTATTGGCAGTAAATCTTCATCTCTTAAATGCAGATGCCAGTCGTCTGGACGTACTATTACTAGTTCTTTAACCATAGAATGGCGTTACACAATATTTTCAAGGCTTTCTAGCTAAAGATTCTATTAAATATTGAATTTGAGTTGTTTGCTTAATTATTAAGGCTAATTTACGATAACAGGTGAAATATAGATAGTTTGGTTCAGTTTGGTTTTTTATGCAGTTTAAATTTGAAAATTTACTCGAGGTTGCATTGCAATGGCATGAAAAGGGTATTGGGGCAGCAGTAGCTACGGTTATAGAAACTTGGGGCTCAGCTCCGCGTCGTGTAGGGTCTCAACTAATTGTATCAGGTGATGGCCGTATGGAGGGATCAGTTTCTGGCGGTTGTGTTGAGGGTGCAGTAGTTTTAGAAGCTTTAGATTCTATAAAAGACGGTAAAACAAAAGTGTTAGAATATGGCATCAGTGATGATGATGCATTTGCTGTTGGCTTGGCTTGCGGTGGCAAAATTAGAGTACTTGTAGAACCTGTTGGGAAACAGCTGCCACAGGAGCTTTTAAAAGAATTGGTGGATGCAATAGCTAAAGATCAATCTATTATTTATGAAATCAATATAAAAACTTTGAAACGCCGCTTAGTCTACAATGGGTACGAAGATAGACTTCGTAAAGACAGATCAGGGTTTAAAGATGATGGAATAACCTTTTTGAACGTGTATTCTCCTAAACTTAAAATGGATATAGTAGGTGCAGTACATATTGCTCAAGCTCTTGTCCCGATTGCTCAAGTAGCTGGATTTTCCCTCCGAATAATTGATCCGCGAGAAAGTTTTGCAAATCGTGAGCGTTTTGGAAGTATTAAAATATCTAATGATTTGCCTGATGTAGCTTTGACTGAAACGAAGCCAAATTATAGAACCGCTGTTATTCTTTTAACTCATGATCCGAAATTAGATGATCCTGCATTACACATCGCTTTACAAAGTGAGGCATTTTATATCGGAGCATTGGGTTCGAAGAAAACACACAAGCAACGAAAAGATAGGCTTAGGATTGCTGGCTTTACAGAAACAGCAATAGATCGTGTATGTGGCCCAATAGGCCTAGACATAGGTGCATCTTCACCAGAAGAAATATCTGTTTCAATTCTTGCAGAAGTGATCGCAACACTTCGATTAGTAAAATAAGTTTAGCGATACGGAAATAAATAAAGCAAAAGGTCATTTGCTTTTTCGCTGATTTTAGCTTTATACCTTAAAATTTATCAAAATTTACGTATTTCGACTTGAAAGGTAGAACAAAAAAATAAGACGCTAAAAACGCCTTAAATTTTTAATTTTTGGTCATATTTAATTATTTAGTTGGCATAGGACCTATCATCATAGTCATCTGCCGGCCTTCTAGTTTTGGTATGTTTTCAACTTTTCCATGGTTTTGAACATCGTCAGCTACTCGTTCTAGTAATTCTCTGCCAAGTTCCTGGTGGGCCATTTCTCTACCTCTAAACCGCATAGTAATTTTTACTTTGTCCCCATTTTCGAGAAATTTATATACGCTTCTCATTTTTACATCATAGTCATGTATATCGGTTCCAGGCCTAAACTTTATTTCCTTAACTTCAATTATTTTTTGTTTTTTACGAGCCTCAGACTCACGTTTTTGCTGTTCGTATTTATACTTTCCGAAATCCATTATTTTACAAACAGGTGGATTGGCGTTGGGTGAAATTTCGACTAAATCTAAGCCAACATCTTCTGCCATTAAGAGTGCTTTTTGTGGGGATACTACCCCTTCATTCTCTCCTTCAGCGCCTATTAATCGGATTTCTGGGCTCTGGATACCATCATTTACTCTGGGTCCAGTTTCGCGCGAGGGGGGCGCGTTGTGTGGTTTACGGGCTATTGCTTTGTTCCTTTATTAGTTTCGATGTAGTGATGGGCAAAATAGTCATGCTCTTTTACTCTTTCAAGACACAATTTTTTTTTATTAGGAATATTATTAAGTATTTTAAAAATTGGGTAGATTTGCTTCGTTATAATCATCCTACGAATGCTTTTTCTACGACGTAATGAGCTGGATCGGAATTAGCCCCTTCTTTAAGTCCAAATCCTTCAAGGATTTTCTTTAAATCTGAATTTAAATCGAGAGACCCACATACCATTGCTCGGTCTGTTTCTTCCGAAATAGTATCTATACCTAAATCTGTCTGTAATTTTCCATTTTCGAGCAAATCGGTTATGCGACCCATTTTATTGCTGGGATCTCTAGTTGTGGTGGGATAGTAAATTAACTTTTTTATGGCGTCATCTCCAACTAACTCTGACATTAGACCTCCATTTCTAATTTCTTGGATTAAATTTTCGCCATAAGCCAATTCATTTTTGTTACGACAGGTATGAGTTAAAATTATTTGCTCAAAGTCTTCATAGGTCTGAGGTTCTCTCAAAAGGGATGCAAACGGTGCAATTCCTGTTCCAGTCGCAAAAAACCAAATTCTTTTACCAGGCAGTAGTGCGTCATGCACCAATGTCCCAACAGGTTTTGGCCTGAGGATTATTTTATCGCCTTTTTTTATGTGTTGAAGCTTAGAAGTCAGTGGGCCGTCTTGAACTTTTATAGAGTAGAATTCGAGTTCATCATCCCATGCAGGAGAGGCTATAGAATATGCTCGAAGTAAAGGTTTCCCTTCCTCATTCAGCAATCCAATCATAACAAACTCACCAGACCTAAAACGTAGAGTTTTGGGGCGAGTCACTTTGAAAGAAAATAATCGATCTGTATAATGTTGGACCTCAAGTACAGTTTGTGCATCTGGAAGTGTTGGCGTTGACTTTGGAGCGTTCAATTCTTTAAGCCTGTTAGTTTTTAATTTTTCAATAACTCTTCGGAACAATAGCAGACTTTTATGGTTTAGTGCACTTAAAAATTATTTCGTTCTATACTGACTAAAAATGTCCATTCAGTTAAACAGTTTTAGCAAAAATTTCCAAATAACTACTCATTGCATCTCATAAATAAAGTATTGTTTGTTTAATAAAATCAGTAATTTATCTTGTGATATTAATCAAAAAATATCAGGGTTAAGGAGAATATTGACCGGTTTTGCATGAGTTTCAGCCTAGCTGCAGACAGTCGTTGATGCTGCAGGCTAAAGTATTCAATGTCACTACTCTATGCTCTATAGAGAAAATTAAAGAAACGCTGAAGTTACTCGTTTAAGTTTACTAATAATTTTTCTAATCCATGGAAATGATAAACATCGGCATAGCGAGGTGTTTCTACTAGCTGCATTTTAGGAAATTTAGTAAACAACATTGGCAAAGCGATCTGCATTTCAAGACGAGCGAGAGCTGCGCCAACACAGAAATGAATGCCACCCCCAAATGCGGTATTTTTTTTGATAATTCTATCGGGATTAAAGTATTCAGGATCGCTCCAAACTGTATTGTCTCTTCCAGTCGCACCCAAGATTAACGCAACTTCTTCACCTTTTTTTATGGTATAGCCACCAAGATCAATCGGTTCGTACGCATAGCGAGTAAACATATGCAGCGGAGGATCAAATCTTAAAATCTCCTCAGTAAGCTGATTGATTTTAGCTTCACTCTGCCAATCTATCTTGATTTTCTTTTTTTCTATCAGAATTTTAACACCATTTCCCAGAGAGTGCACGGTTGCCTCATGCCCAGCATTCAGTAAAAGAATACAGGTTGTAATTAGCTCGTCTGTAGTTAACTTTTCGCCATTTTCTTCCGCTGAAATCAAATGCGTAATTAGGTCATCCTCAGGCTTACATCTGCGTTCATCAATATAACTTCGCATAAACATGGAAAACTCTGTGGAAGCTTTAACGGCTCGTACTTCGTGTTCTTCTGTTCGCCGAGCTTGATACATCATTACCATATCGTTAGACCATTTTAGAAGTTGGTCGCTCATTTTTTCTGGTACGCCCAAAAGCCTAGCTATGATAATGACAGGGATTTTATTAGCATATTCGTTTAGTATATTTACTTGATTGCCAGAAAAATTTTGCATCAGTTGGTTACATAAAAATTTAATCTCCTCAGCCATCGAGTTTATCTTTCGACTTGTAAACGCTCTTAAAACTAGACCACGCAGACGTGTATGTTTAGGCGGCTCTAGCTGCAGCATGGAATGGTTTTCAAGTTCGTAAAAAGCCGCTAGTTCCTTTCGGTGTTTAAGCTTTTTACCTTCTGGATATTCGCGACCAAATCTCCTATCTTTGAGGATTTTTGAAACATCGCCATGCTTAAACAAAGAAATCATGTTATAATCCGACCAAAATACCTTACCTCCTTTAGCTAAACAGGCCTTATAGAAAGGATAGGGATTTTGAACAAAATCGTCATTTGTTGGAGATTGCGAGACTTTTTCTAACATTGGTCCTCTAAATTGTGACAGAACTCTTTAAAAGTATTTTATATCGAATTTGATGCAGCTGTAATTATTTCTATAAAATCATTACTTTTCAGGCTGGCTCCACCAACTAAAGCCCCATTTACATTTGATATTGAAAATATTTCTTTTGCGTTAGAGCCTTTTACAGATCCACCATATAAAATTTTAACATTATGAGCTTCAGCTCCATAGGTACTGGCTAAGAATCCTCGTATAAATGAATGTGCAGCGCGAATTTGATCTATCTCTGGAACTAGCCCTGTACCTATTGCCCATACTGGTTCATAAGCAACTACAGTATTTAGTGGGTTAACGTTTTTGGGGAGAGAGTTTAACATCTGCTCTTGCAATACTGAAAGCGTTTTGTCTGTCTCTCTTTCCTTCAATGTTTCGCCAATACAAACCACAGCTGTTGCTCCCGCTCTGTGAACAGCCTCTGATTTCAATTTAACTATATCATTGCTTTCATAGTTATCTTGGCGACGTTCTGAGTGCCCCACTATGATAAGCTGAGCGCCCACTTCAGTGAGCATTTCTGCTGATACCTCTCCGGTATGTGCCCCATTAATATCCGTGTGGCAATTTTGTGCCCCAATTTGTATATTTTTAGTTTGTTCATATGCGCTTAAAATTAGTGGAAAGGGGGGGCATATTGCAACTTCACACCTAACCTCATTGCAGTGCTGATCAATTTTTTTTATCTCAGAAATCATATTTTTGTCGCCAAACATTTTCCAATTACCAGCAACTAATTTAGACATTAAAGCCTCTTTTCATATTTTTTTAAATAGATTTATAAATTTATCAAATTCATATTAATTAATATATTTCAAAATTTTATACTTGAGAGTTAACTTACATATTCTCGAATTTGATTGACTCTCCGCAGCCGCAAGCCTCGGTTACGTTGGGGTTTTTAAATTTAAACCCTGATTCAAGCAATGAGGTTTCATAGTCGATTTCTGTCCCAAAAAGAAACATTTGAGCCATGGGCGCTATCAGTACTCGTGCTCCGTTTTGCTCTATGACCTCATCATTTTTATCGGCTTCTGTAACATACTCCATTGTATATTCCATGCCTGCGCATCCGCCTTTTTTAACTCCAACTCGTAAACCAAAGTATTTGTTAGTCTCCATTAACTTATTTATGTGTGACACAGCGGTTTCGGTCAACTTAATCGCATTTTGTCCTGGTATCGCAAACATTTTACTAATCTACCTACATAAACCCTAATTCAAGACGCGCTTCGTCACTCATCATATCCATTCCCCAAGGCGGTTCCCAAATTAAATCCACAGAAACTTGCCTTACGCCACCCGTCCCATTTATCGCATCTTCTACCCATCCAGGCATTTCTCCGGCGACTGGGCAACCTGGAGCTGTGAGCGACATAATTATATTAACATCGTTATCTTCGGTGATTTCGATTGTGTATATCAGGCCCAAATCATAAATATTTACAGGTATTTCTGGGTCAAATACAGTACGGCATGCCTCTACGATAGAGTCGTACATCGGATGATCCGTCGAAGACGGGGTGATCAAAGGGGTACCTTCCATCGGTGAGCTTACTTCATTCATTTACAAACTCTTTGTTATCTTGAGTATTTATATAAGGTATCTAACGCTCTGCGTCTAGAGCAACGATTAAGTTATGGTGCTATCTGGCAAAGACAAAGAGGATACTTGCTCTGAAACAGGTGCTGTGTTCAGCGGATGCAATTCAAGAGGAGATTTTTCAACTTCAGAAAGTGGTTGCCAAATATTATTTTGGAAAATCTCAACACCATTAAAATCAACTTTATAATCCATTTTAGAGCTACCGGGAACCCAATAACCTAAGTAAAGATAGGGGACATCTAACTCTAAAGCTAATTCAATATGATCTAAAATCATAAAGGTACCTAAAGATTGTTTGGATTTATCTGGATCAAAGAACGAATACACCATACTAAGGCCGTCAATCATAAAGTCTGTTAAACACACACTCTCTAGTAAATTTTCGTTATGGTACTCTATTACACGAGTTTCTATTGATGACTCCTCAATCATCGCTGCAAATTCAAACACATCCATATCTGCCATTCCACCATTTGCATGGCGATGTTGCAGATACTTTTGAAAAAGATCATATTGCTCTTCGGTTGCCCAAGGACTAATTACTTTTCGGGTTAATATTTTATTTTTTCGAATTACTTTTTTCTGACTTTTAGAGGGTGTAAATTTCTTTACATCAATTCTCGCAGATAAACAGGCTGAGCACTCATTGCATGAAGGTCTGTAAAGTATATTCTGAGATCGACGGAAACCTTGCTTTGATAGTGAATCATTTAGTAACTGTGCATCATCGCCCTGTATTGATGTAAACAGTTTGCGCTCAATCCTATCAGGAAGATAGGGACATACCTGAGGAGCGGTTACGTAAAATTGGGGTGCTATTGGTAAAGTATGGCGCATACCATCATTTTAGTCATTTTTTTTATTGGAGCAATAAAGTTTCTATAATCTTGATTAATGCTCTGTTTTTGCTATGTAAAATCCTTTAAAAATCTTATTTTGGCCCGCTTTAAGTTTTCGGGATAGTTAAGAATACGATCTTTGACGGATTGACTAAACTTCTTCATAATAACGGTATATTGAGGTGAAAGATCAATTTAATGACATTTGAGTGGAAGCCTAAACGAGTTCCCAAGATTTTTGATCAACGAATAGCCCAAGAGGTTTATAATTTATTTCCGGAGAGCTCAGAATATTTAAGAAATTTTTTGGCTGCGGTAGCTTCTTGTAGTCCATACTTATATTCCCAACTGATAAAAGACAAAGATTGGTTGCTGAATAATATCAATAATAAAGATTTTAATATTCTATCTTTATTAGAGCCCTTAAAATCCGAAACTTATGACCCTCTTTATTTGAAGTTAAGAATAGCTAAACGAAGAGCGGCTCTTTGGATCGCACTGAATGATTTAGCTGATGTTTGGTCTCTTGAAGAGGTTACGCAAAATCTATCAGAGTTTGCCGAAAAAGCTGTAAATTTATCTTGGCGAGCGAGCTTTTCTAAGGAATTGAGGAAAGGTAAATTCCCTAAAGACTACGACGTCGATCCAGATAGAGTAGGGTTTTTTATATTAGCCATGGGTAAGTTGGGCGCTTGTGAGCTAAATTACTCTTCAGATATTGATTTGATTTGCTTTTTTGATGAAGAAGCATTTCGTCCTGAGGAGTTTCAAATTGTGAGGCGAATTTTTATAAATGCAACGAAGAATATGTATCGGCTTTTAAATGAAAATGGGAAAGATGGTTATGTTTTTAGAACAGACCTGCGCTTGCGGCCTGATCCATCAGTCACTCCGGTTTGTATGGGAGTTGATGCCGCAGAAAGATACTATGCGAGCTTGGGCAGAACTTGGGAAAGGGCCGCTTTTATAAAAGCAAAAGTTTGCGCCGGCGACCACTCAGCTGGGACTAAATTTTTAAAAAATATGGAGCCATTTGTTTGGCGCAAATACCTTGATTATGCTGCGATTTCCGATGCTCATGACATTCGATTGCGGATCAGAGATCATTACAAAACTAAAATTGGAGACATAACTTTACCTAAGCATAATATGAAGCTTGGACGAGGGGGAATTAGAGATATAGAATTCTTTACCCAAACTCATCAAATTATTTTTGGCGGTAGAGATAAAAGCATTCGACCAAGAGCAACTACTGAGTCCCTTCGGGCAATCGCGGATAAAAAATGGTTGCCAAAAGACTTAGTAAAAGATTTGATTCAAAATTATCGGTTCCACCGAACAATTGAGCATCGATTGCAAATGATAAATGATGCACAGACCCATGAACTTCCTAATTCTGATCAAGGGTTCACTCGGCTTGCCTGTTTAATAGGAACAGAAAAAGATGATTTGCGGACAGAGTTAGTTGAGAGATTAAGTAAAACTAATAGTGCGATTGAAGATTTTTTTGATCCACAAAATACCGGTCAGAATATTCAAAGAATAAGCTTTCCAAAAGAACTTGAGGATCGATTAAGAGATTGGGCAAGTTTTCCAGCTTTGCGAACAACTAGGGCGATTTCGATATTTGAACGACTAAAGCCCGTGATATTAGAAAAGATAAATTCAACCTCTAGGCCAGAAGAAACTTTGAAGGCATTTGGTACTTTTCTTTCAAAGCTACCTGCGGGTATCCAAATATTCTCACTATTTGAAAATAATAAACAGATTTTAGATTTGCTTATTGATATTTTGGGTACCTCTGGAGCTCTTTCAGAATATTTAGTCAAAAATACGGATGTTCTGGATTCTGTGATTGCACCAGAATTTTGGGAAATTTGGCCAGGTAGAAAATATCTTTCAAGTGAATTGGAGGTAATGCTTAAAAGTGAAGTGGATTATGAAGCCAAGTTGGATATAACGCGTCGATGGGGCAAAGAATGGCAATTTAGGATTGGCGTACACTACTTGAGATCCCAGATAAGCGCTAGTAGAGCAGGGTTTCAATATGCGGAATTAGCTGAAATTACTTTAAGTATTATTTGGCAAGAAGTTATAAGTGAATTTGCAAAAAAATTCGGTCCTGAGCCAGGAAATGGAGCTTGCGTGATAGGTATGGGAAGTTTGGGCTCTGGTTTGTTACACGCAAATTCAGACCTCGATCTCATAATAATTTATGATGCGGAGGTTAATGATCAATCTGAAGGTGATAGGCCACTCTCGGCCCGCCAATACTATTCTCGCCTAACAAAAGCCTTTATTACCGCAATATCAGCACCAATGACTGAAGGGCGGTTGTATGAAATTGATATGCGGCTTAGGCCTTCAGGTTTTCAAGGTCCAGTGGCAACTTCGTGGAACTCTTACCAGAATTATCAAAAAAATGAAGCTTGGGTTTGGGAGCATCTAGCATTGACGAGGGCTCGTGCGGTGGCTGGAAAAGCCCCCTTATTAAACAAATTTGAAAATTTCAGAAGTTCTTTATTAAAATCTTATCATCGAGAAAATATTTTTAACGAACTGGTCAATATAAGATCCAGAATATCTCAAGCAAAGTCTTTAAATCCTTGGGATGCTAAGATTGGGCCAGGACGCTTGCAAGACATAGATCTACTTTCTCAGGCTGGATGTTTGATCCACCGATCTTTGTCTCGCTCCACGGCCGATGGCCTAGAGGCTCTAGTTTTTGGTAATTTTATTACTCAGAAAGAATTTTCTGAGATAAAAGCGGCTGTAAGTCAGTTGTGGTCTTGGCAAATTGGTCTGAATATTTTGTTTAAAGGGCGAGCCGAGCTTGAAAATATGAATGTCCTGGAAAACGAGGCCAAGGTTGAGATTTTTGAAAAACAAACCCTCACTGAAGTCAAAAATAGTTTGCATCATCTTTCTAATAAAATAAACAAAGTCATTAATAAAATTTTGTCTCATGAGAAGGGCTAACTTAGTTATGAAAGGTAATTTAGACGATCCAAAAGCTTTGATCCAGGAAGCCTACAAAATAGAAAATATTATGCGGTCTGAGTGTCGGAGTATATTTTTGGATTGGGCTCTAAGCCTGCCACTAGAGCAAGACCCAAACATAAGTATTCAAAACTTGCTTGGAAGATATAAATCTGAATTTTCCACTCATCCAATGACAGAAACTTTAGAGGAGGGACTTTTGACTATGGCAAGGCCAAAAAGGCGTGGAGGATGGAAATCACGGCAGCGATCTAAGTCTGATTAGCTTTAGAAAACTATTTTTGATGCTGTCTTTGCTAACGCTGTGATACTTTTCCAGTCTTTATTTTCAATTAGTCTTTGAGGTGTAATCCAACTTCCTCCAACACATAAAGTATTTTTCAACTCCAAATAACCTTTGGCATTATCGATAGTAATTCCACCTGTTGGGCAAAACTTTACATTTGGAAGTGGCCCTCCGATTGCTTTTAAGGCGGATTGCCCTCCAATTGCTTCAGCAGGAAAAAATTTTTGCACAGAATATCCCAGATCAAATAAACGCATTATTTCGCTTGATGTTGCGGCACCGGGTAAAATAGGTAAATTTTGCTGCTCACAGGCTTCCAAAATGTTATCTGTAGATCCTGGAGAAACAGCAAAGTTGGCGCCAGCATTTATAGCGTCTTTTACATCTTTTGCTTTTGTAATGGTGCCAGCACCTACTACGCCTCCCGGTATTTTCGCCATTTCCGATATAACGTCCAAGGCAGATTCCGTCCGCAATGTGACCTCTAAAACGGGCAAACCGCCAGATATAAGGGCTTCTGCTAAAGGTTTTGCTATATCAGGGTTATGAACAACCAAAACAGGAATTACTGGTGCTAATCGGCATATTTCCTCGGTTTTTTTACTAGCTTGATAAGGGTCCATTTTGTCTACAAAATTGAATTTGCACCTTCCGAAGTTGGGCCAACGTTTTCTCTAAAAATATTAAATAATTCCCTGCCTAATCCATATTGATTATCAGAAAGATTGGCAGAAACAGATGGTCTACTCTCTAAGTTAGTAACTTGAGCATCAAGTATTCCATTATCAGCATCTAACAAAAGAATATCTCCATCTTGAAGTTTCGAAATAGGCCCGCCGTTAGCGGCTTCAGGTGTAACATGTATCGCGGAAGGTACTTTTCCTGATGCCCCTGACATTCTCCCATCGGTGACTAATGCAACGTTTAAGCCTCGGTCTTGTAATACGGATAGTATTGGAGTGAGACTATGTAACTCGGGCATACCATTTGCGCGTGGCCCCTGAAAGCGAACCACAAATATAGTATCTTCTTTGAATTCATTATTTTTAAACGCTGATTTAATTGCTTCTTGATTATGAAAAATTCTTACTGGGGCTTTGATTACTCTACGATTTGGATTAACAGCTGAAACTTTTGTAATCGCACGACCTAAATTGCCATTAACTTGCTTTAACCCCCCAGTTTTTTGAAATGGTTCCTTTATTGGACGAAGAATTTTCTCGTTCATAGAAGCCACAGCTCCTGGTAGAAGTTTTACCTCATCATCTATCAGTCGTGCTTCATTTCGGTACTGATCCATTCCATGCCCACTAACATTTTTCACATCATTGTGAAGTAAGCCCTCGTTTAACAACTCATTAATCATAAAGGAGAGCCCGCCCGCAGCATGAAAATGGTTCACATCAGCTAAGCCATTTGGATAGATTTTAGCCATGAGAGGTATTAGTTTCGCTATATCTTCAAAATCTTCCATAGCCAGAATTATACCTGCTGCTTTAGCCATTGCGGGAATGTGAAGCACTAAATTTGTTGAGCCTCCTGTTGCCATCAACCCAACTATTCCATTCACAAATGCTTTTTCATTTAAAATTTCGTAGGCTGGGCAAAATTCAGTACTAGAAAATGAAATATTTATTGCTCTTTGAGTTCCATACCTAGTGAGAGCGTCACGAAGAGGTGTCCCAGGATTGACAAAAGATGAGCCAGGAAGTTGCAGCCCCATGAATTCCATAAGCATTTGATTTGAATTAGCCGTTCCGTAAAATGTACAAGTTCCTGGGCCATGATAGCTTTTCATTTCTGCATTCATTAATTCGGAGCGGTCAATCTCACCAGTTGCGAACTTTTGACGTACAAGTGACTTTGCATCGTTGGGAAGACCTGAGGTCATTGGTCCTGCAGGCAAAAAAATTGCAGGTAGGAAGCCAAAAGTAGCAGCTGCCATGACCAAACCAGGTACGATTTTATCGCAAACACCCAAATAAACTGTAGTATCAAAAGTGTTGTGACTTAGAGCTATACCTGCAGCCATGGCTATAACGTCACGGGAAAACAAAGATAATTCCATCCCTGCTTCACCTTGCGTTATCCCATCACACATTGCAGGCACGCCACCAGCAACCTGCGCCGTGGCTCCGTGATTTCGCGCCTCCTGTTTTA
>ERZ802830.1587-NODE-1587-length-21530-cov-12.2409_pt1 | contig 21530 bp, 29 predicted proteins | sample MGYA00345654_ERZ802830 | MGnify/ENA primary metagenome ERZ802830 (study PRJEB30503, sample SAMEA104212375) | marine metagenome | biome: Westerlies Biome; feature: [SRF] surface water layer (ENVO:00010504) within the epipelagic zone...; material: water...
AGAGGCTTACCCCTAGGTGCCAACCCACCAGCCTGTCCGCTTCGTCTGTCGTGAGGATCGGGTCCATCCAGTCCACCAGCAGCTCATTGACAGCAGGCTTTCCTAGCCGTTCGATGCCTAGAGACAGCCATGCCTTGAAGCCTTCTGGGTCGTTGGCACAAAGCGCTAGGAGCAGTTCCTGAAGCAGCGAAAGTGGCATCTGAGGTCGATGGGCATGGTTCAAATGCAACTCCTTAGAGCATTCCCGCGCTGAAGCAACTTCAGAGTTGTTCCAGTGGACAGGGTCACTGGCTTACGGAATACCCCTTCCGTGAACGTCATGAAAGAGCCACCTTCACGTGGCGTTTGTCGCCCTGAAGCCGCAAGGCGTGCTGGATGCCTTGCGGATGTGGTGCTGGTTGGGGCTTTGCCGCATCTGAGCAAATGCGCATTGGCAGGATGGGCAGGTTTTCCCGTAGCGAAATTGAGAGACAAAAAGTGCGATCTGATACTTCAACTGCTGTTCAACGATGGCCATGGTTAGATCAGTTCACGGACTGATCAAATGGATCTCAAACGCAAGAGCTGCCAAGAATTAAACAATCAGCTGGCTGTCTACAGAGAGTCTCACAACACAAACGGAACAGATGCTGTCTTACGTCAGATGGCCCACGAACACTGCCCCATTCAAACGCCCGGCTTATCGCGCTGACCACACTCTTGGGGCTGTCTGAAGGTCTTTCTGGATCAGTGCGCTGCTCGACGTCAGCACTCCGTAGCGTGGCTTGGACTGCTGACTGAGTGAAAAAAGGACGTCTTGCGTTCCACCAACAAAAACCCCGCCATTGATGACGGGGTGGTGTGCGTGAGGTTTTGTCGGGAGATCGATAGCGACACCACAACGCCACCTGCTTTCCCCTTTCGGGTCTTGTATTGCTCTCATCCCCGCTTTCCTGGCATCAGGCTTCCCAAAAAAGGTGATCAGTGGAGTTGCTTGGGCCTGCAGCAGATGCTCGCTATGGAGGGAGCTCGAGGTGCTGACCAATTCCGATCAGAGCTGCACCGGCGGGGTTGACGCTCGATCCCCCCATCCGATCAGAGGGGTCTGCCCATCGACGTGAACTAGATACCTGGCGTACCAGGCCGATGAATCGATTCGTTCTGAGGTATTAAGCGTTCAGGTTGTCGTTGCCTCGGATCCTGACCATCCCGCCAGGGGGTGAACAATAGGAAATTTCCTGCTACTAGCCCTGCCGTTACGATCACAGCGGCTAGCTGTTCCAGCTGTTCGACATCCATCTCTGCATTCTCGCGCTCACCTGTGCTGTTCCTTCGGGAGATGTCCCAATAACTTGACCACTGGAGCCCTCGGCAGACGAAGAGGGGGCGTTAGGGGGAGTAGCTGGCCGCATCGCTCCTGCGAGTCCTGATGGGTGGCCCGCACAATATTCAAGGGAGAAATCATGGACAGGTCTGTTCGGCAACGCCGGTTTATGGATGCAGCAGAAGCCCTGGCCCTGGCCATCGCGGATGCGAACCTGAAGCCGAGCGAAATGCTCGACGCGGGTGCTGCTCTGGGTCAAGGGAGCCGCGCCATCTCAAGCCGCTCTGTTGCGATGGATCAGTGACGTGGAACGACCTACTGGGTGAAAAGTGATCCGTTACCGGCCAAATCCATTCGAATATCTGGAGAAGCCAGGTCGTAGGCGGTGAACTTTCACGTATCGCGTGTTCGGTCCCTTGGCGGTTTTCACCATCACGGCCAGGTCAGTTGGCTGGCGATAGTTTCTACTCCTTCAACCAGCCTCAAATGTCTACCGAAGTTCGCAACTGGGACATCGTCGCAAAGGCAATGGAAGCAGCTGGTGCCACATCAAGCCAGATGTACGTCCGCGCCAAAGCATTGGCTTCAGGCAAGCTCGATCCAATGCCCACAAGCTTGCCTGAAGCGCCGTACAGCATTTCCGCTGTAGCTGGCTGATTTTGGTTTCCAACCCGACTTAATCCGAGTGGAGACCATAGTTGGCCATTGCTGACCAGCAGAAGATCGTGCAGTTCAAACCTGATGCGCCAACGGCACGGGGAGTGGGTAATCCTGCGGACATTTCACTGGGAGCCGGATTACCCAATTCCCCCGTCACTCAAAGGGTGGGGAAGGCGCATCCCCCAAACGGACCAAATTCGTTCTCTTGAAGTCAACCAAAGTGATCACTTAGCGGTATTGATGGCAAGCACCCTGTTCAAATAGCCCTCTTCCAAAAAAAGAACCAGTCAAACAGGCTTTCCGCAGCTTGTCGTTTGCTGCATCAAGCGAGCCACGTTCGTTGACAATCTGGGGTGTCGGTTCACTCACGGCTTGGGTTCCACCACTGCAACCCGTAATCACCACGATTCCAACGAAGGCAGCCATCAGGGACATCGCTCTCATAGTGCTATTTCATCTGTATTCACCTTCGCCGTCCTCGCCTGAATGCACTTCCCCCAACTGGGGGATTTCTCCACCCGATTTCAGCCAATTGCCCCTTTCCCCATTTGGATGTTGAGATCTCTTGAGTACTACCAAGTGAATGAATTGTACAGATGTGGAACCATAGGCCTCTATGGGGGTTTGGGACTTTCTTGAGGACAAGGATCTGAGGAGCTTTAGGGGATCCTGTATCTACATGACCTGTCAACAATTCACCTATGGAGTGAATCAGCACTGCTAAACCATGGTTGTCTGCAATCTGCGCCAGAGACGGCTGCAGCAGGATGAAGATCCTACGAAGCGCTGCAACCAGTGGACTCCGACTTGGCGTCAGGACGTGGGATGAGCTCCATCTCTCCATAGCGCTGAACCAAGGGGCAGAACTCGACGAATAGGGGCTCATTGATATCGAAAGAGGCAAACTGCTCGGCTTTTGCCAGGCAGCACTCCAGCCCGCAGGATCGACTCATATATTGAGTACAGGTCATGGGCTTACTCCACAACGATTCCATCTTCTGCGCGATTGTTGGTGTGGCGATGAGCGCAGCATGTGATTTCACTAAATATCAGATGAGAAACTCACCTTCCAACTGAAGTTTGCCAGCGCCATTTTTGACAAGAGCCAGTGCGTCTAATTGCTGAACAATGAGAATATCCCGTCCGAGCACAATAAGATCAACATCTGAAGAAATTGCCCCTAAGAAGATACGATCCTTTCTATCAGTGAAGTCTTCGATGATGTCGTAACCATCGCCTGTGGTGACTTCAAAGATGTCCCTACCTTCTCCACCCCAAAGTTGATCAATACCTTTATCGCCTTTTAATTTATCTTTTCCATTTCCACCAAATAATTTGTCGTCCCCGCTGCCACCAAACAACTTGTCATTACCTCCCTCTCCAGACAAGACATCACCACCTCCAAGACCAGTTAATTTATCATTACCATCTTCTCCATTGAGAATATTGGCAAACCTATTACCCTTGATTTTGTCATTACCAGCCCCCCCATTTACATTTTCAATTGAAATCAACTGATCAATACCATCACCAGTGACCTGAAGCTCTGCATTGCGGAGGTCAACTCGATTCTTCGCCTCCGTAAATTGAGCAGTATCGTTACCTTCTCCACCATCAATAAAGTCATCTCCGAGCTTCCCGAAAACAAAGTCATTAGCAGCTCCACCAATTAGAGCATTGTCAAAATTATCACCTATCAAGCCATCGCCAAAAATCAATTCTACGCTGGGATCAAATGCATCACCAGCAACCATAGTGACGCTATCGGGGATGACAACTCTGGTTAGCTGATTATTTGCAAATGCATTGCCACCAATGGAAGTAACGCTATCGGGGATGACAACGCTAGTGAGTTGATTATTTCTAAATGCATCGATGCCAATAGAAGTGACGCCATTGCCAATGACAACGCTTGTCAATAGATTGTCTGCAAATGCATTACCACCAATGGAAGCAACGCTATCGGGGATGACAACGCTAGTGAGTTGATTATTTCTAAATGCATCGAAGCCAATAGAAGTGACGCCATTGCCAATGACAGCGCTAGTCAATAGATTGTCTGAAAATGCATTGCCACCAATGGAAGTAACGCTATCGGGGATGACAACGCTAGTGAGTTGATTATTTCTAAATGCATCGATGCCAATAGAAGTGACGCCATTGCCAATGACAACGCTTGTCAATAGATCGCCTAAAAACGCACTACTACCAATGGAAGTGACACTATCGGAGATGACAAGACTTTGAATGCCACTTAGCCAAAAAGCCTGTGAGTCGATAAAAGTAAAGCTGCTTGGACTTAACATATCTAGACTCTGCTCTTCAATCAAATTATAAGCCTCAATATTAGTGATTCTGCCATAAAGAAATCGGTTTGTGTTGAGCAAAGGAAATAAGTCGCGAGACCTGAGATCAATGCGACGCAGTCTGCAAGCGATAAAGTAGCTCCTGATTTCAACCGCCTTACTCCCCTCACTGAGCTAAAGATTTAAAAATTGGCTGCACCCCGCGAGCCTGTCGCTATTAGCTCCTCCCCTGACTCGCTATCCAGGTCTTGAACGCCTAAAGCAAGCCAACTCTTGAAGACATCGGCGTCACCTTCCTTCTACAGGCAGGGAGCCCGAACCGCAACGGGAATCTCCATTGAGAAGGCGTGGCGCAAGCAATCAACAGCGTTGTGAACGTGAGCCCACCGATCGTCTTCTGGGGCGAAGACAACATCCATGTGGTCTGTCACCTCGCAGGCATGAAGCCAGGCGAGCAAGGCAGGGTGCTGAGAAGGTCAGCCATCAGATGCCCTTTACGAGCTTGCTGCGCCGCTCACGCCAATCACTGCCTCCAGCTGGTCATTCACCAACCCCAACTCGTCAAACTTATAAGCCAAGAAATGCACATTGCCTGCTTCAGTGCCAGGCAAGATAACTTTTATGTTATTAGATTGACCATCATTCAATTAGATCTAACATTGAAAAATAGAAGGAATTGCTTTGCCTGCCGCAACGTATCCAGGAAACGAAGCACAGCGACTAAGCGCTCTCAATGAGTACAAAATTCTTGGTACAAAACCAGAGCAGTCATATGACGACATTACCAAAATTGCTTCAAGTGTATGCTCAACCCCAATTGCTCTTCTTAGCTTAGTTGATACTGACAGACAGTGGTTCAAGTCAAAAGTAGGGGTTGACATAGAAGAGACGCCCAGAGATTGGTCTTTTTGCGCCCACGCAATTCATTCATCCGACCCACTCATTGTTCCAGACGCACTGATGGATGATCGTTTCCATGACAATCCACTTGTTTGTGGCGACCCAAAGATAAGGCTTTATGCAGGTTTTCCTCTTGAAAATAGTGAGGCATTGAGAGTGGGCACACTATGCGTCATTGATCGAGTACCCCGCCAATTAACCGATAAAGAATGTGGTGTAATGAAAGCTCTCGCAAGGCAGGTGGTTTCGTTTCTGGAGCTGCGAAAAAAATCGATCAATTTGATTGAATCTTTTTGCGCGCATACTGAAAACAATAGGATGATTTCAACATGCTCTTACTGCCGTAAGGCCAAGGATATAAATGGGCAATGGATGCATCTTGACAAGTATCTTTCTCAAAGATCAAATTTGAATTTTACTCACGGAATCTGCGATGCATGCATTGAGCAGCATTTTCCTGAGGTTCTGGATGCCTGGCAAGCAGTAGAAGGGCGTAGTTAAAAGCCCCCTACTCTGAGCGCTAATTCAAGCGCTCCAAGTCCAAGGAGGAAAGTGCCTCCCAGCAAGGCAAACTCTTTAGGATTTTTGGCCATTGGAAGAAGGGCAGAGCCCACCAGCAACGCACCAAAGAATCTAAAGGGAATCTGTAGATCCAATATTTAGGAGGGTTACGTTATTGCCATCGTCGCACGACCTTTTTACTCAACTTCATGAAATAGGCTTAATAACCTACCTTCGCCTGCGGTCAGTGCAACATAATTAAATACTACAGATAAATCAAAAACCTTGCGGGGGTAGGACCTTTGATCATCGTGCGCAAGAAACGCCTCTGTAGACGCGTTGACAGCAGCGACCGCGCTTTCCTCGAGCGATTGGTGGTTAGGGCTTCTTTGTCCACCAATCCAGTGCCTGCTGATCGCGCTCGCTGGGTGGACGCCGGGAAGTAAGCCCCCAGAGTGCTCTGAAAAGCTTCCACAAAGCCCAGGCCCCCAACGCCAGAAGGCCAACGAGCAAAAGAAACCGATGATGTCCAGGATCACGGCACCTCGCGGACAACCGACAGATCAATGATGACGCTGCCATTGCGCCAACTGATCAAGTGGGAGTTCAGAGCCTTATTGGCCCTCTCGTCGACACAGACGGGCAACACGGCCTTGTTGATCTCAATCCACAGAAAATTGTGCAGCTTGTAAATCTGCTCCGCGTGAATCGATGCGGTCAATCACTGAATGGCTTCACTGATTTTTTGGCCTGAGTCCAGGCGCGAACAGCAGCATTCAGATCCCACACCGCCTGTTTGCTGGTGGGTGATTTGCGGAGATAGTGAAGCGTATTGCCGTCTTGGCGTCTTGGACACCAAGCTGCGCCATCACGTTCCTCGTTGAAGCGGTGAAAGGCATTGAAGGTGGTCACATCAAAAGGACTTGGCCAACCTGCCGCTAACACTGTTTGGTGCTCACGTTGCTCTGACACATCACCTTTGAGTCATCAACGTGCTGATCCAATACCATGCCCGCTTGAAGCCGTTTCGAGCTGCAGAACAGCAACCGAAGCAGGATCCCGAAAGCCGCTGCCACTTTCTCGGGCTAGCCGGAACTCATCAGCAGCAAGAAGTCCGTTTCAGCTTGATCCAGCACCGCCGCCATCTGCTACACCATTGTCTGTGGCATTTTTCACTCAATTCCATGAGTACTCGCAGCAGTTTTGACCGAGATCTATTCCAGAGATTGAAATATCGTGACGCATGCATTGAAAGGGTTCGACCACACCAAATCCAGCTCAGTGACTTTTCCTATGGTGTTGATGCATCTGTTTGCTGTCAGCATGATTACTCCATGCCTGGTGGTAATTGGTCTCAGTCAAAAAGTCCATCGGTGGCCTCTCAACACTTCTGTATTCAAGCTATGGCAAGACTGATACCTTGCTGCTGCACAAGCAACAAAACCCCGCCATTACTGACGGGGTGAATGTTTATACATTCATTCTTTTCCACAATTTGTTATCAGAGAGCATGCATGCACCCGGATATTTTGCCATCGTTAGCAATTGCATCAGTAGCGACGGATTTTGCCAGGATTCTTTAGAAAGACTCAGATGATTGCGTTCATGTCCGCACTGATCATTAACTGATCTGCGCTGACTCCATCAATCACAGCAACCAGATCACCGTCCTTGTAGATCACAGAGGCTGCATTAAAGTCGTCAATAAGATCAAAGTAAATGGCTTCCGATTGCCAGGGATCAAGTCCTGCCGAAAACATCAAGTGATCGCGGATATCTCCCCAGGCCTCTCGATAGTTTTTGATGATCGGATCAACACCATCTGCCACTCCTTCAACCATTCTCAGAACGTCTTCACCTTGCGTGAAGTCTTCGATGAACATTAGGCCGCTCCCTGCTTGGGTGATGAAAGTATCTCTTCCATCGCCACCGGTGACCACGTCAACTCCGACACCGCCTGTGATGATGTCTTCACCGCCACCGGTCCGAATGATGTTATGGCCGCCTCTTGCATTGATTTGATCATCGCCATCTGAGGTGGTGATGATGTTGTCATCATTGGTTCCGAAAATATTGAAGTCGATTCTGTCTGCAGTACTTCCATCTAGATTCTCGAAGTTAATCAGCTTCATTTCGTCAACATGTTGATTGCCGCGAAACCTCTGGGTTTGATTAAATTCACCTGATTGCATGTCCCAGGAGATGCTTCCATTGATATCTTGCTTTTCATCAATGACGAGGGTATCTTTTTGGTAGGGCTTGTCTTTTTCATTGATTTGACGAAAATAGTCAGCGTCATAGACACCTTTCTCTGCGCCAAATAATTGCTGAAAAAAGCTGACAAATTTTGCTTCGGTCAGCGTGTGTTCGTATGCCATGGTGATGCAGCGTGAGTGGTTTGTGTCGTTGGGATTGCTCCCTTCGATGGACACACCATCTCAAGAATGACTGGTCCACTTGATGACCTGTGTCAAAGCTGCCTGTGATCTTGATCACTTCGAATCAGAAACATTGCAATAACTGGGGTTAGAGGCTTACCCCTAGTGCCAACCGACCAGTCTGTCTCTCATTTTTTCAAGCAGAAGTTGCATCAGACTCTCGGGAATCACAACGGTTTCAATATTACTTTCAAGCTAGTTTAGCTTTTTGACCAAATCGATTTGAAGTCGGCCAACGCTGATGCATTAGCTCTGAAGTAAGTGTATGCCTTTTTGAATTCAGATGCACTGACAAGAGAAAGAAACTCTGATTGGATGCCTGCATCTGGGCGTTTTGGATTTCTAAGCCAATTAGTTCTTAGTTTTGAACAATGCCTTCTTGCGATACCAATTCCGGTATCTGTATCGAAGATAGTCAAGGCAATCTCAGGATTAGAGGCTGCATAAGTAATTAGGCTTGCATACGTACATCCACACCATGCGCCAGGCTTAAATATTGGCTCAGCCATTTCAGGGGACGCTGGAGCACAGTCATGACTTAAAAGTATTCCGTCCTGAGCAAGGCAATTGAAACAGAGCTCAAAATCTTTGAGGCTAACATGGTAGTCATGGTATCCATCAATAACTATTAAATCGTAAGCCAAGCCGGATTGTATTTTATTTTGCATTGCAAGCTCAAAGTGTTGACGCCTATTGAAATTGGTTTGGCTGCTGATCTTAGATGCACGCTGCCGCTGATCAAAGTAATATTCTCGATCAACATCTACAGCGTTGCCGAATTCAAGTTGCTCAATCCATCCACCGGTAGAAGGCGTTCGCACAAATAATATTTTTTTAATTGTTTCTGATTTGACCAGTTGATGCGCGAGCGCAGAAATTATTTCTCCATTGTATGACGAGTATCGAAGGAATGCCCCTAGACCAGAGTCTTCAAAGAAAACATCCTTTCCTTCGACAAGATTAACACCCTGGCCTTGGTCTCTTGGAAGGTAAGTGTAATAAATATCCTGCATTTGACACGGCAACTGCTGTTGTTGAATATATACTACGCCTAACGGTAATTCGTGAAAAATGAATTTACGTTTTGCAAAGTGATTGATATCGACAATCTACTTCCCAGGGTCTTCCAATCTTCCCGCCTTCAGTCACTGGCTTTTCGATGAAGCCAGCAAGGCCGAGTCCTGGGTAAAATTCGATTAGGCAAGTTTGGTCGTTGAATTGTTTGTTGATTCTTCGTTTAATGCTGGCGACCTTTGAGCACACCATCTCTCGGGCCTCGCCGGTCCGGTTGATGACCTGCGTCAAAGCTGCCAATGATCTTGGTCACTTGGGTGCAGAAACATTGCAACAACTAGGGTTAGAGGCTCACTCCTAGGTGCCAACCGACCAGCCTGTCTGCTTTGTCAGTCGTGAAGATTGGGTTGATCTAGCCAACCATCACCTCAATGAAAGCAGGCTCTCCAAGGAGCTCGATTCCTAGAGGCAGCCAAGCCTTGAAGACATCAGGGGCGTTGGCACGAAGCGCTAGGAGCATGTCCTGAAGCAGCGCAAGGGGCATCTGCATGTCGAGGGGCATTGGTTTGGGGCAACTGCCAAAAGCATGACCCGCTGCAATAAAAACCCCGCCATTGCTTACAGGGCTGAATGTTTTGTCGGGAGATCGATAGCGACACCTACGCCCCCTGCTTTTCCCCGAAGGGTTTTGTATAGCTCTCAGCCCCGCTTTCATGGCATCAGGCATCCCGACAGTGGCTTGAAGCTGTTTCAGCGGCAGTAAACAGCATTGCCAATTTGACGGCAGGTGACTCTCGCATCAGCAGCAGGAACGTTCATTGCCACAACTCCCATCACGATTGCCAAAGGACCTACTGCCATTGCGACGAGAGAAGCGGCTTGCTTGATGCCGGTTTTCTTGGTGTTGGCGGTGATGTTGATGTTGGTCATTTGTTTGAAGTGGGTTGAGGAGGTCGCCCTCCTGGACCTCTTCACCATCGCTGCTTTACCCCTTCTCCCACATCACCCAAAAGTGGTGTCCTGATGTCATTTCACTGGTCACAATGGGGGAGCCACAAGACCTGGTATGGAGTTTCCGCTTCGCTCTGCACAGATCCGATCGGCATTGGATCAGGGCAAGTCTCTCCTCGCCGGCAAGACCGCGGTGGCTTGCATGGGCGACCTCCTGACTCTTGCCTCCTTCAGCTTGGTGCCTGTCATCAGTGACTCCTTGATAGGGGCGTACACCACACAGGAAGAGGCAGCGGATGCATGTCGGAAGAGATCCCCTGACCTTCTGTTCGTGACGGAAAACCTAGAGCAGGGCTATGGCCTCAGCCTTGCCAGACACGTCAAGGAGTTCAGCCCAGAAACCAGAACCCTGGTGTTCCTCCATCGGGAAACACAGGCAGTCGTGCGGGAAGCCCTTGATGCATTTGCTGAAGGCGTGATCTTCATCAGCTCCTTGGGGAAAGGGATCGATGGTGACTTCATCCGTTCACTATCAGCCATTGCTGAAGGCGGAAACTACTATCCACAAGACGTTCAGACTGCTGCGGGCTACGAGCGCATAGAGGTCTTGCCTGAACTGTCTGAGCGAGAGATAGAAGTACTGAAAGTGCTCTCCTGCGGGATGACCAATAAGGAAATTGCTGACACCCTCTTTGTGAGTGCAGAGACAGTGAAAACTCACGTCAGTTCCATCATCGGAAAGATGGGTGTTAAAGACAGAACACAGGCAGTCATTAAAGCCATCAAAGCTGGCATATAAGAAAAACCCGCCTTTAAGACGGGGAGACAATGTTGTGTCGGGAGATCGATAGCGACAACCACGCCCCCTGCTTTTCCCTTGCGGGTTTTGTATGGCTTTCAGCCTGCCGAGTTCTCCCGCGACAATGGCATCAGGCCTCCCGACAGACTGGCTCTGCATCAGCGGCAGTAGGAAGCAGTCCCGATTGGACGACAGGTGACTCGCGCTTCAGCATCAGGGACATTGATTGCGGCGATTCCGACCCCAACGGCAAGAGGAGCAACAGCCAAAACAACCAAAGAGGCAGCCTGCATCAGGGCAGATGTTGTGACCGCGCTGTTGTTGATGTTGGTCATTAAGTAAAAGTGTGTTGTGGAGGTCATCCCTCCTGGACCTCTTCAGCATCGCCATTTCTGCTGCGGACCAACTCCCCCAACGAAGCCATTGATTTGCCCGATTTCAGCCGTCTGCCTCCCCCATCTGGGGGATCTCAATCATCCTGATCAGCGACCAAGGCAAGGTCAGCAAATGGATAGAGAGACTGAGCTTCTTCCCACGCAGCCTCAACCGTTTCGGCTTCGAGGCTAGTAACGGGATGGATTGCTGCTCCATCCACAATGATCACAGTGAAATTCATCGGTTATTGCCTCGGTAACTTCAACGTGGCAAAACCTGCCGAATCGCGCATCCTCCAACGCTACAAGTCACGTCGCGGCTAATGGCAACACGTGGGGACGAGGTCTGCGTTGACCGGAACGAGCACCTGGGCTCAAGGATTCAAACGCGAAACACCCGTTTCAAATGGGTAATAGGGTTGGTTTGGTCACCACCACGCACGTACCAACGCTCCGTACTACCGCTTCTGAGCAAGGCTCGGAAGTCTTCAGCCTCGATCAGGATGCCCAAATCCAGCGACAGACCCACAATCTGCTCTGGAGTGTTGGCGAGATAAAAATGACGCTGTAGCTCTGGGTCGTCCTCAACCTGCAAGCAGAGGTGATCCAAGGCATCCAATAGGGGTTGAGAGGTCTGATCCGTTCCAGCTCCCTAGGCAGGGGTCAACGGTACTCGGGCGACAAAACCTCCAAAGCATGGTCACCAAGATCACAAGCCTCTCTATCAACAGCAGTGACCTTCGCCCGTTCGGCTTCCACAAGGGCAATCACAACAATCAGGGCGTACTGAGTGGTCTCAGGCATCAGCGCACAGCAACGGATTAAGTGCATGTCAATCGCCGCTTCATGATTTTTACCATTCCAATGCCTGGCGCATTGCGCGACTGGGGAATGGTCACCCCAGACCTAACGACCTTGCATTGGGATGATGCGACTTCTGCCTACAGCGCACCAAGGTCTCACGACTTTTGCTTTCGCTCTGACCACTTGAGTCAGAGGCTCAGGCTCAGATGCGTAAAAGAGATAAGAACAATCGGATTGCCATCATCGCCCAACAAGGTTCAAATGGCAGCAACACGAAGCACAATCCATGCCTTCTTTTCTTGCGTCGGCGCAACCTTCACATTTTGGCTTTTACGTACACGACCTCGATCTCATGAAAGAATTTTACGTTGATAAGCTGGGATTTTTCATCACAGATTCCTGGGAGTTCCAAGGATCAAGAATGTTATTTTTAAGCAAAGACCCCAACGAACACCATCAACTTGTCTTGGCAACTGGAAGGAAAAATCATCTACCAACCCAGTTCAATCAAATCTCCTTTGAAGTCTCAAGCCCTCAAGATCTACATGAAAATTTCTCAACAATTCAATCTATCGCCCCTAACGACGACCTCATAGCCATGAACCATGGCGGGAGCTGGTCTGTCTATTTCACTGATCCAGAAAATAATCCGATTGAATTTTTCGCCTACACACAAACCTATGCGCCACCGATTGCAACAGTTCCGATGGACATGAAACAATCCTTCCAACAATTAATGGAAGAAACAGAAGCTCTGATCCGCCAGTTTCCCGAATCGATCCAGTGGAATCAATGGCGAGAGCGCTTTAGCAAGAACATGGCAGGTTAATCCTCTTCTGCGAGTAGGAATGAGTTCACTTCTATCCATTCAAATGATTCATTCATAATTCCAGATGCTTCGTCGCGCCAATATCCGAGTGCCCCAGAGTCGACTGAATCAACGTGGGATCATGATCGACAAAGCCAGCTCAAATGGCAAAAGCTGGGAGCGCTGAGTTCGAGCATGCAGCAATGGCTGAAGCACCGCCCCACCGTCAAACGCTGCATACCGAAGGCCATACTCCCTTCAATTGGCCGAGAAGGCATCAACAAGACCAATGCAATCCTAAATCGTCAACCTAGGCAATCAGGTTTCTTCTCACCCACAATTCGAATGGATTGACTGGAAGGATGCAAACAACAGAGACACTCATGACCAATGATTCTGAACTTTGAGATCAGGCCGAGGGTTTTTGCCCTGCACAAGCCAGACATCCCCCGTTAATCCTGTACGGTGCCAAATGATTTCGCAGGCAACGGGTTCCGCGGAAAAACAGCACCTGCCCGAGTTCCCTTGCATGAGCATCCGTTAATGGCAAGCGAAGCCAGCTATCGGGCACCTGACCCTGCAGCTGACGTCGGTTGCACTGCGCCTCTTCGCGGCGGCGCACTTCGTCACGATCATTTTTGATCGTCACGGCCTCGATCTGCAGCTCCCTTGAACACTGCAGGCACGCACTCACCACGGGTTTCTTTCGGCTGGTGTTATGGGAGAGCTTGTCTCCTGGAACCTCCCGCTCACGGCCGCAGTCACATCGACACCACCAAAACGCGTTGCCGCTTTTGGTACGCCGCTCGGAAATCCGCACGACCGTGAGCTTGCCGTACACCTCCCCAACACGATTTTTAGGTTTTGATGGCATGGAATCGGTCGTAATTAGATCAAGGCATCAGCACGCGAAGCCACGGAGAGCAATGGTGTTTCAAACACTTGCCCGTTTTGTCCCCACTGGCGCCGAAAATCCGTCAAAAACACTTCCCTCATCGGTGGCACGGCCACAGACCCAACGCCCAGGGCGAAAGCAAAACCATCAGGACATTGCGCTCACGGGAGCTGGTGGCATTTGGATCCTTGGCCATGCGCAAGAAACGAATCCAACCCATGCTGATCGAATCGTCGCCAAGAGTCCAGACGATCAGCATCTGGCTCTGCTAAGTCGGTAACAACGGCAAGACCACAATGGGCATTGATCTGCTGAAACAGACCCCCCAGGGGGACAAACGCAACTCAGAGTTCTTTGAGGAATACCGCCTGAAAATCTATGAACGTCGCCTGAAGCTGGGACTCGATCAGCTGCTCGGCAACATTAGGGCACTGATTGTGCATGTGGAAACGGCGGACGGCTTGCCTTACCTCAGTGAGTTGGCCGTGATGACGCCCTATCGACTGATCGGCAGTTACATCAGCGCCACGCATCGGATCTTTGTTCTCGGCTCCAAGCCAACCTTCCCTCGTCTGATCGTGATGGAGCCATTGGCTGCGTCCTATGAGGACGAGATCAAGCAACTCAACATGATGTATCCGCTGGCACGGCGTAAACCCAATGCCCGTTATGTGGGTGAAGTGTTCCACACCAGCGATCTGCAATGCACCCAGGAGCTGCTGGAAAGCTGCAACATCCGCTTCAACGATCCAGGCGAATGCACCAACAGTTTGTATGCACTGGAGGCATTGCATTTCAGCGTGCCTTCCGATTTCACCCACAACCGTGTCGGCTACAGCCAGAGGCCATTCGAGGATCCTGATGAGTGGGAGCTGGGACAACCCTTTCAACTCACAGGTCCAGAGCAGAAACGTCTCAAAGAGCAGGAGGAACTGGGCGATGCGCTGGGGATCAGTCACCTGATCGAGGGCGTGGATCACATGGCCACCCGCGTGTTGGCAGGAGAGCGTGAAGACGCCATTCTCGAATTCCTGACCCTCTCGAACTACTACTTCTGGGGCGCTTACAACATTGAAGAGATGAACTCCTCAACCAATGTCACCCGGCACCCAGCAGTGAAAGATGACAAGTGCTCACCAGCCAAAGTGTTCACGGCCAACAACACACCATCCTTTGTGAATTCATTCGAAAACCTGCCAATGCCCACCGAAGACTTTGTTCGCAACTTTGGCCGCCGCATGCATCACATTGCCTATGAAGTGACCGATGGTGACCACAACAATGAACAAAAAAATGTCGATTTCGTGGTTGCACAATTACGCACCCACGGTATTTCGTTTCTAGCCAAGGTGATTGGAGAGTGTGGAGATCAGCCGGATCTCAAGCAGATCTTCTCAAAACACTCTGAGTATTCAGTTCTGATCACTGAGTATGTGGAGCGGTGCCATGGTTTTGAGGGATTCTTCACACGCAAAAATGTCGCGAGCCTCACTGAGGCTGCCGGCCGGGATGAGCGCTATCACCATGGACATGTTTTTGACTAATTTCAATCACCATCAGGTCTGATTGCCACCCAACATGTCGTCATAACCCTCGTAGGGATTGTATTCAGCCCAGCCAGGACTGGCTTGATCAAGCAATCCATACTCACCATCAATCATGTTGGCCCTGGTATTTCCGTAGGGCACGGTGTTGCAGGTGATCCCTCCCCCCGCAGCAGGCTGGCAATCGTCGAAGCGAATTTGGGCGTTAGCAGGATTTGCCAACTGGATCAAAACTGCCCAGAGGGCCGTCGTGGAGATGGACCTCACAATCGCCTTCATGACTGTTATCAGCAGGACGCTCAGTCTGCCGGCACTGGCATCGAAATGCCGATCAAAGGCCCTGACAGACGCGATCACTGGCCTGCAGGGTCTCTAGGGCCTGTTCGCCTCGCCCCTCAGAGAGCTGCACCATCACCACCTCCGCCTGAAGACCGAGCAACTGGGTCTGACAGGGGTAGCGCTCACTGTTGGCAGCCCGGCGCTGCAAGCGCTCGGTGAGATCCAGGGCACGGGCACAACGACTGGCAACCCCTGTTGTGAAGCAGGCGATGAGATCAGGCTTAATGCCATCAAGCGCACTGGCCATGGCAGGGATCATCAGGAGTTGACTCCCAAATGCCAGCCCAATCAAGCCTTTCATCCACCGGTCGGAAGCAGAGATGTTCATTCTCCTGAGAGAATGCCTCAGATTCATCGCTGAACTGATGTACACCGACTGGACTGCTGTCGCCCTGCTGCTCTTCACCAGCGTTCCCCTGCTGGCCGTGGTGGCCACGGCAACCTTCTTTATCTGGCAGCAACGGAAGAAGCAACTGCGTTGATGGCCGATGGCGAGGATGATTCAGGTTGGGACTGAGTCAATGAATTTTCGGTCTCCACAACCCCATGACCAAGGCAAACAAGGCAGGTGCGGAATTGCTGATCATTGACGCGTTGAATTCCGCTTCCTCCGCAGTTGGAGCAGATAGCCATAAGCACGAATGAATGTTGAGATCAGTGTGGGGGCAACAGCCCCCGCCGATCCCGAAGCTTTTCTTAAGAACCAGCGACCTGCTGGAGCAGACCCCAAAAAACGCGTGGCCGCATCCGCAGGCTCTCGAGCAGGTCAACCGCTGACACACAAGTTCCTGAGGGGACCAAATCCAGGGATGCGGCCAGATGACCCACCAGCTGTTCCGGTTCCCAGCCAAGGGCTCTCAGGGGAGCTGTACCACTGGCCTGGTCTCGCTTGGACAGTTTCAACCCGCCATCCGTCAGGAGCAGGGGCACATGGTGGTAAGCGGGCGATGGCTGACCCAGCACTGCGGCCACAGCCTGATGCGCCGAACAGGCAGAGACCAGATCGTCTCCGCGCACCACATCCGTAATGCCAAGGGTGAGTTCATCCACCACCGTGGCCAGGTGATAAGCCACAAAACCATCCGCACGGCGCACCACCGGATCACCGCAGGATGACGCGAAGGAGTCAGGCACCATGAGCCTCCACGATGGAAGGCGTCCACCTTCAATCCCCCAACCGAGCGCGCGATGACGGCAGGTGCCTGGATAGATATCAATCCCCACTAATTGCTTGCGGGTGCAGCGGCAGGCATACAGCAGACCCTCCCTTCGCATAGCCGACAGAAAGGAGCTGTAAATCCCCAGACGTTGGCTCTGAAAGATCACATCACCATCCCAGTGGAGGCCAAGCCACCGGAGGTCTTCGAGGGCGGAATCCGTCGCTCCTGGGCGGACACGCGGCGGATCAAGGTCATCAATTCTTAGTAACCACTGCCCTCGTTTCAGGCGAACCTGCAACCAGGACAACAGCGCTGTGCGCAGATTTCCAAGATGCAAAGGACCGGAGGGAGTGGGAGCGAAACGCCCGCAAACCCTTTGTCTCCGGAGCCGCTGGCCCTGATTCAACAGGGCCTCAAGGTGATCCGGAGACATCACAACCAGTCAGTAGTCCCGCAGGACCACGTCATGCCATCAGGTAGGACCTGATCAGCCCTGAACGCGGTCTTTGAACATCTTGCCGGCGGTGAAAGCAGGAACTCGCTTCGCGGGAATCTTGATCTTTTCGCCGGTCTTGGGATTCAGGCCCTGACGGGCGGAGCGCTCACGAGGCTCAAAGGAACCGAAACCAAGGATCGACACTTTTTTGCCTTCCACGACGGAGTCGATGATCGTTTCAATCGCTGCATCAACCACCAGGGATACATCGGTTTTGGTGAGCTCTGTCCGGGCAGCAACAAGGTTGACGAGATCGGCTTTGTTCATGAGGGAGGAGGAGAGGAAAGTTGCGGAAGCAATTGGATCGATGATGCGGAGATCGACATCCGCACGGCTTCCCTGAGCGCGCTAATCGTATGGAGGTCCGAGCGGCGCGGCAACCGAAAAACACCGCGCCGCAATGCTTTCCCTGAAAATTCCAACAATTCAGGTTTGAGGTTCTGTACCCGATGCAACGGGAACCCAGCTGCTGAACGGAGCCAGACGCCCCCCGCGCAGGGCCCCGAGCCCAGCCCCAGACGCCAGTGCTGGAGAAGCTTCTGAAGGAAGCCACTCGCGAAGACAGCGCAGGCTGCGCTGCTGCCTGGGCCAATGGAAAGTGCGTCTGTGCTGCAGCGGGGCTAGGCAGTCAACGGCAACAGGCACCAGCAAGCGTCCGCAGAAGAGCACATTCACCGGGGGTGGTGCATACACAACGGCATGGCCCGGAGTCGGCCCCGGAGTCCAGAGCAGGTGCAGCCCCGACGCGGTGGACATGGTGTCTCCGAAGGTTGTGAGGTTCTGAACCCCAGGCAGGAGGTAGGCCTCCTGCTCCTGAACAAGCACCGGCCAACCGAGGCGTTCCTGCAGGCGGCGCAGGCGGCCATGTCCTTCTCGGCTGGTCAGCAGGATGCGGGCTTGACGGCCTTCTGCAAGGTCTTGCAAAGCCGTGAGCGTGGCCTCGGTGAGTGGGGGGCAGTCGATCAGCACTGGCTCAGGAGCCACGTCCAGCCACCAGGAGGAGCCACCCAGGCAGTCGCGATTGGGAGGGAACAACCAGAGATCAGGCCGGATGCGCTGCGGTGGGCGACCAGGTTCAAGGGCGGACGTCAACACAGTCACGGTGCTTCCCCGGAGTTACCACTACTTTGAAACCAGTGCGTCCTGCGGCCGGCGGGCGGTTCCGTGAGCGCAATCCTGAGAGGCAGACCTTGGCCACTGGGCAGCACCATCACCCCCCGGGGGGTGAACTTTTCGGTGGCAGCTCCCCAGGCCAACCGAGTGGAGTTGCTGATCTTCAGCAGTGGAGACGCCCCAAGCCCTGATCGGATCATCGATCTTGATGTACACACCCATCGATCGGGCGACTACTGGCATGCGGAGGTAGAAGGCCTGAAGGCCGGCTGCCTTTACGGCTACCGGGTATTCGGACCACTCGCACCGGGAGGTCACGGCTTCCGGCCGGCCAAAGTTCTTCTGGATCCCTGCGCCCGGGGGATCGATGGTTGGTCGGTTTACCAGCGAGAGATGGCGACTGGAGCCTCGCCGAACACGGACTGCTGCTTAAAGGGTGTGGTGTGCGAACGCGATGCGTTCGACTTCGATGCCCACCCGAGGCCACGCCACGACTGGCAGCAGACGGTGATCTACGAGATGCACGTGGGTGGCTTCACCCGCCGCAGCGACAGCGGAGTCGCGCCGGAACGACGCGGCACCCTTCTGGGCGTGATCGACAAGATTCCTTATCTCAAGGACCTTGGTGTGACCACGATCGAGTTACTGCCAGTGCAGGCATTCGATCCGGACGATGCTCCTCCTGGACGCGATAACGCTTGGGGTTACAGCCCCCTGAGCTGGTTCACTCCGCATCAGGGCTACATCTGCGGGGGCGACCCTCTTGAGGCCCGCAAGCAGATGCGGGAGCTGGTCGCCGCCTGCCACGACGCCGGCCTCGAGGTTCTCCTGGATGTGGTTTACAACCACACCACCGAAGGCAACCGCAATGGCCCCACCTTGAGCTGGCGGGGTTTGGGCGATCAGATCTATTACCACCAAACCAGCAAAGGCGATTATCTCGATGTCAGCGGCTGCGGCAACTCGATCGCGGCCCATCAGCCCCTCACCCGCGCCCTGATTCTGGAGTCGCTCCGTTGCTGGGCTATCGAACTGGGGGTGGATGGCTTCCGTTTCGACTTAGGAATCGAGCTGAGCCGGGGGGAAGGACTCAAACCCCTCGAGCAGCCACCACTGCTGGAAGCGATGGAGGCCGACCCCCTCCTCAGCGATCTGAAGATGGTGAGTGAGCCGTGGGACTGCGGCGGGCTGTACCGGCTCAACGACTTTCCGGCCCAGCGCATCGGCACCTGGAACGGGCGGTTCCGCGACGCCCTGCGCGGCTTCTGGAAAGGAGACGAAGACAGCACCTGGGCCATGGGGCAGCGACTGCGTGGCAGCCCGGACCTTTATGAGGGCAAGCCAGTGAACCTGGGTCGTTCGGTGAATCTGCTGACCGCTCACGACGGGTTCACCCTGATGGATCTGGTGAGCTTCAACGGCAAACACAACCTCGCGAACGGCGAGGACAACCGCGATGGCGAAAACCACAACATCAGTTGGAACCACGGTGTGGAAGGACCGACCACCGACCATGCGGTGACGGCTCTGCGCCGCCGCCAGCAGCGCAACATGCTCAGCACCCTGCTACTGGCCCGCGGTGTGCCGATGCTCTTGATGGGGGATGAAGTGGGTCGCAGCCAGGGAGGCAACAACAACACCTGGTGTCAAGACACTCCGCTGAGCTGGATGATCTGGTCAGATGATCACTGCGACATGGAGTTGCTCACCTATGTGAAGCGACTGCTCGTCGTACGCCGTCAACTCGCTGATCTGTTCAACCCCCTAGTGGGCCACAGCGAAAAGCCGCAGCGGTTCAGCAGCGACACTGATGGCTACTGGCGTCAGTGGCATGGCGTGGAACTTGGCAAGCCCGACTGGGCCAGCTGGTCGCACTGCCTGGCGCTGAGTGTGCACAAGGGCAACCAGGGAGCGGTGCTTTGGGCAGGGCTCAACGCCTACTTCAAGGCGATGCACTTCGACCTGCCAGTGGCCACCACACCGTGGCATCGCCTGATCGATACGGCGCTGCCCCCTGGCCAGGACCTACCGGCCCATCCAGAACCCTGGACACCACCGGGAGTACCGCTGGAGGCCAGGAGCCTTGTGGTGATGGTGGCCGGAGAGTATGCAAACAGCCTCAGGCTCTGATCAAAGGGAAGCAAGACCTCTGGTAAACAGCGATGCTGTGAATTCAATGAGGTGTTTCAAAGCGGGCGGCGGGAATCGAACCCGCATCATCAGCTTGGAAGGCTGAGGTTTTACCACTAAACTACGCCCGCATTAATACATCCGAACTGGCCACCCGAAGTGGATGGTGTTCCTGGATGCATGCTCAACCATTATGACGGTCCGCCTGCCCCCTCCCCTGGCTTGATGAACAAGACCACCGTTCCCGGAGGATCCCGACAACGCCTGATGCTCGCCTACGGCATGGGAGATGCGGGCACCGGACTGGCCGCAACTCAGCTCGGCTTCTATCTCTTCCCATTCTTCACCTGCGCGGCAGGGCTGCCTGCCTTCATTGCCGGCTCGCTGCTCACGGTGATCAAGGTGTGGGATGCGATCAACGATCCCTTAATCGGCTGGATGAGCGACCACACCCAAAGCCGCTGGGGACCACGCATCCCCTGGATGCTGGGAGCGGCGTTGCCCCTGGGAATCAGCTTGGCCGCGATGTGGTGGGTTCCGGAGGGGGACTTGACCCAGCGCACGCTCTACTACGTGGTGATGGCGATCCTGCTGATGAGCGCCTACACCAGCGTGAATCTGCCCTATGCGGCCCTCTCCACCGAACTCACCCCCGACACCGCTATCCGCACTCGCCTGAATGCCGCGCGCTTCACGGGGTCGATCCTGGCCGGACTGAGCGGCTTGATTGTGGCCTCGCTGGTGCTGAGCGATGGCGCCGAGGGCTACCTGCGCATGGGCCGGATCACAGGCACCATCGCGGCCCTGGCCACCCTGGCCTGCTGCTGGGGGCTGGCCCCCTTTGCCAAGCGGGCTCAGCGCCCCAGCAACCAGAGCGAACCGCCTCTGGAGCAATTCAAGAGGATCCGTTCCAACCCCCGATTCCTGATGGTTCTGGGGCTGTACTTGCTGCTGTGGTTTGGCTTGCAGTTGATGCAGGTGGTGGCCTTGATCTG
>ERZ802830.1590-NODE-1590-length-21471-cov-5.58344_pt1 | contig 21471 bp, 16 predicted proteins | sample MGYA00345654_ERZ802830 | MGnify/ENA primary metagenome ERZ802830 (study PRJEB30503, sample SAMEA104212375) | marine metagenome | biome: Westerlies Biome; feature: [SRF] surface water layer (ENVO:00010504) within the epipelagic zone...; material: water...
CGCTTTATGTCTCTGGGGAGGAATCGTCGCCGCAGATTGCCATGAGCGCTAGTTGGCTGTAACTGCCGAGTTCGCAATTGAAAATAGTTTCGGAGACCTCGGCATAGAATTTGTGCGCTATTATTGAGACACACAAACCCGCTATATTAATTGTTGATTCTATACAGGTAATGCATGTTGACGATATAGATTCTGCCCCAGGCAGCGTCGCCCAAGTAAGGGAGAGTGCCGCCATGTTGGTGCGCCTCGCCAAACAAACTGGGATGGTTTTAATTATCGTTGGCCATGTTACGAAAGATGGCACTCTCGCTGGCCCAAAGGTTTTGGAGCACATGATCGATTGCTCTCTGATGCTTGAGGTGTCGACTGACAGTCATTTCCGAATGATAAGAAGCCACAAAAACCGTTTTGGAGCGGTGAACGAACTGGGTGTTTTTGCTATGACTGATAGAGGTTTGAAGGAAGTGTCAAATCCCTCAGCAATATTTCTTCAGCGAGACAGTGAGGTCTCTCCAGGAAGCGCAGTTACGAGCACATGGGAAGGGTCGAGGCCTCTTTTAGTCGAGCTCCAGGCGTTAGTAAGTGATAGTCCTCTTGGGAATCCCCGAAGGGTGACCGTTGGCTTGGATCAAAATCGCCTATCAATGTTGCTGGCAGTTTTGCAGCGTCATGGCGGCATTATGGTTGGTGACCAAGATGTTTATGTAAATGTTGTGGGAGGTATTAAAATTCTTGAAACAAGCGCTGATCTAGCATTGATTCTTTGTGTTCTTTCTAGCTTGAAAAACCTCTCGCTCCCGAGTGATCTACTGGTTTTGGGAGAGATTGGCCTAGCGGGAGAGATCAGACCAGTGGTAAATGGTCAGGAACGACTGCGCGAGGCGGAAAAACATGGTTTTCGAAGTGCAATTGTTCCTGTAGCGAATAATCCTAAGAAAAAAATGCAGAAGATGAGAGTCATACCGGTGAAAAAGCTAGCTGATGCCATGGATGTTTTTTTCTAGTTGCTGCTTGAGTGCTTGACTCAAATGTTTATTAACCTCTTTCAAGCCTGGTTCTTCCTAAAATTTAACTCGCTCTGCAAAAATCTTGTGTTTCTGGTATCGGTGAGGCCATAATGCCGTCGTTATTTTGTCGAGAGGTTCTGGTTGCTGAACTTATCATTGAAGTTGAGTGACTAGTGAAACGGGAAGTCGGTGAGCTGAGCTGAAAATAGGCGATAGCAATCCCGACACTGCCCCCGCAACGGTAAATAAGAAAGTCTGTTAGAAAAACCACTGTGCAAACCGCATGGGAAGGTAATCAGATGGAGCAATTTGCTCGCTTATGAGTCCGGAGACCGGCCTGGTTGACATGCTGACAAATCGCGGGGTGCGGTCATGTGGCATTGGTGAACGAAATGTTCTGTTCCTATGCTTCGCGCTTCCAATAAATATCTTCGCTTGTAAGTGTGTAGAGGGAACCTCATGAAAAAAATAGATGTATCGCCATGTTTTCGCAGCTGGCAAATCCTAACCATTATTATTATTTCTTTTTTTGCACATCAAAGCACCTTTGCTGCAAGATTCTCAAATGGTTCAAATGGTTCAAATGGTTCAAATGGTTCAAATGGTTCAAATATTCAAGAGATTTTAGTGAGCGCGTCCCTCCAGCCTTTACCTTTAAAGCAATCGGCGAACGCGGTCACCGTGATTGATCGCGAACAATTGCAGAATAGACTGGCCCTCAACGTCACCGATTTGCTTAGAGATGTTCCTGGTGTAGCTGTTAGTCGGACTGGGGTTCTTGGCTCTCAGACGCAAGTTCGGATGCGGGGAGCAGAAGCAAATCATGTAATGGTTTTGATCGATGGCATTGAGGTAAATGATCCTTCATTAGGGGATGAGGCAAATTGGGCAAATTTAAGCGCTACAGATATTGAACGAATTGAAGTGATGCGAGGCCCCCAAAGCGCCCTGTATGGCAGTGATGCGCTGGCCGGTGTGGTTAACATTCAAACTGCACGCGCGCGAAAGCCAGCCACGGCCGAGCTATTTTCCGAGATGGGAAGCTTCTCCACCAATAGGTCTGGATTAAATCTTGGTTTTTCGAATCCCACTTTACATGCAAGTCTCAGCGCCCACCATCTTGAAACCGACGGAGAGAATATTTCTCGTGTTGGCGACGAAAAGGATGGGTACCGAAACAACACGGTTAATTTGTCTGCCGGAGCCCGCGTCGGTCAGAATTTAAGCCTTTCTCTAGTAGCCCGGGACCAGAAGAGCACAAATCAATTTGATGCAGATGCGGACTTTGATGGCCTGATCGAGGATCGTGATCGTGAAACTGACTCGAAGGGAACTACAATTGGCTTGACCATTAAATATAATTCTTCGGATGATCGCTGGCGTCACAGATTGGCATTATCGAATGCTGAGTTTGACAACAACAACTTCAGTGATGGGCGCAGTGATGGGGCTACTGAATCATCTAAAATGCGTTATCAGTATGTTGGCTCGCGATTTTGGGATAGGCTGGAGCAACAAGTCTCTATCCTCGTTGAGTCTGACGATGAAGAATACCGGCAGTCAGGCGGATATGCCTTCGGTCCTGATGCGAATGTTAAGGTCAAGAGGCAAACTGAAAGCTTGGCTTTAGAGTATCGTTTAGATCCGTTAGAGCCCCTAACATTAGGCGTTAGTGCACGTCATGATGGGAATGATCGTTTTGATGATGCCGAAACCTATCGTTTAGAGGCGCTCTATCGATTAGATGCTCAAACGAGGATGAGGGGTACCTGGTCGAGCTCAATAAAAAATCCTACGTTTACGGAATTATATGGAATATATTATGGCTTTAAAGGAAATCCAGATCTGAAGCCGGAGTCTTCTATTGGCTGGAGCTTGGGTTTGGATCGAAATTTTACTAGATTCGACGGGTCAGCATCTCTAACTTTTTTTAAGGCAAAACTCGATGATGAAATCAAGACAATTTATGCAGCAGATTTCACTTCAACCGCAAAAAATTTCGACGGGACAAGTGATCGAGATGGGATTGAACTCTCGACCACAATAGAGCTAAATCCTAACATTATTCTGACAGCTTCCTTTACCTACTCTGACTCTAGCGAGCGAAACAGCATGAATGAAGAGGTGAGAGAACTCAGACGGCCTAAGCATATAGGAAGTTTAAATGTCGCCTGGCAACCAGCATCCAGCCTGATGGTGAATGCTAATTTCCAATACAATGGTAGCCAATCTGACGTCTATTTCCCCCCGTGGCCTAATCCGATGGAAACGGTGAGCATGGATGACTATACTTTGGTAAACGTGCGGGCAAATTATAAGATAAACCAAAAGCTTGACATTTTTATTCGATTAGACAATCTCACCGACGAAAAATATGAGGATGTCTTTGGCTACCAAACGCTGGGTTTCGGTTTTGGTATTGGGGCCCGTTATAGTTTCTGGGGTAAGTAACCCCAATGGCGACAAGAGGCGCCGGTGATTTAATGGTAATTGATGATGCTCCTCTCAATCCAAAACACCCCCTTAACCTGATATTAGCGCTTTCGAGGGAGAACTATGCGCATAGTGTCTCTGTTGCCTAGTGCAACTGAATTGATTTGTGGCTTGGGACTGCGAGATCATCTAGTGGGGGTTTCACATGAATGTGACTATCCGCCGACCTTTGAAGGCTTGCCAAAATTGACAAGTTCCAGAATTCCGAGTGGGCTCTCCAGCGGGGATATAGATGTGATTGTCAGTGAGCAACTGGCGAGTGATCAGATTTTGTACGATCTAGATGTACCTCTGTTAATTGAATTGGAGCCAGATCTGGTTGTTACTCAAGCGCTTTGTAATGTGTGTGCAGTATCTGGAAATGATGTGGCTCGAGCGTTTGGTCAATTGTGCGGCAATCCTGTGCTTATAAATTTGGAGCCAACGAGTCTTGCAGAAGTTTTGGATAGCGCAATCCAGGTTTCGGTTGCAGCTGGCTGCCAAGATCACGGAGAAAGATATGTAAAGAAGCTAAGGAATCGAATTAAGAAAGTCAGTGACAAGTGCAATGAAATTGCCAACCAGTCTAGACCTCGGGTAGCACTTTTGGATTGGGTAGATCCTCTTTTCGATGGTGGTCATTGGAGTCCTGAGATAATTGCCTTGGCGGGAGGAAACCCTTGCTTGGGTGTCCAAGGCCAACCATCGCAGCGGCGGGATTGGAGTGACCTGATTTATGTCGGACCAGAGGTGATCCTGGTGGCGCTTTGCGGATTTAATATCGCGCGTTCTATGCAAGATATCCGGCGATTTGTCAGTGCAAAGGAATTTTTGAGATTGAAGAAAGATGCAGGCACACGTGTTTACCTCTTTGACGGTAATGCCTATTTTAGCCGGCCCGGACCGCGATTGGTGGATGCTCTAGAGATAACTGCAAATGCTTTGTATCCCGATTTGCATGCGCTTCCAGCTGGTCTAGAACCCGCAATTGAAATCGAGACCTGAAATTCGCTACTTGGAGCGTCAAACAAATGGTAGACAAAGAACAAAAACAGCGATCACACAAAAAAAAGATGGAGAAGCTTAAGAGCAGTGTTGATGCCTCCATTGCAGCAGCGGACGCAGAACGGGGTGTCTCAATACTACTGACAGGCAATGGTAAGGGTAAATCGAGTTCTGCGTTTGGGATGGTGATCCGTTCTCTGGGATACAACTTGCGAGCTGGCGTGGTTCAATTCATCAAAGGTGAACAATTATCTGGTGAGGAATTATACTTACGGGACAGGTGCCCCGAAGTTACATTTTATCAGATGGGCACAGGCTTTACATGGGATACGCAAGATCGCTCTGGAGATATCGCCGCCGCCATTAGAACTTGGGAGGAGGCTACTAAGATGCTGGTAGATCCAAGTTACAATCTGGTGGTGCTTGATGAATTGACGTACATGTTGAGCTTTAAATATCTCGATGAGGCTGAGGTTATAAGAGCCCTGAAAGATAGACCGAAAGAGCAAAGCGTGATCGTTACGGGCAGAGGAGGAGGGTCGGCCTTGGTGGACTGGGCTGATACAGTATCCGAAGTAAAAGACATCAAACATGCCTATAACTCTGGTATAAAGGCGCGCAGAGGCGTGGACTACTGATTATTTTTGAGCTGTGGTTGTTTCATTAAAAAATCGCAAGAACTGGGGCATAAAGATTAGTGGAGTTATCTTTGACTTGAAATGAAACCGAGCTGTCAAACGCGTCTTTGCAAGATTTCTGCAGATCTATAAGTTGATTGCGATCGAGAGAATACTTTGAGAATGGGCAAAAACCACCGCAAACTGATGTTTCTTGTCGAATTAATGATATCTCTCTGTCTACTGGAGCTAGCAGGAGCTTCCGAACTGTCCGCAATTGACGATAGCGGGACTAAGATAAGCCTTCACGGCCCAGCTACACGAATTATTGCGATGTCTCCTGATCTAACCGAAGTTGTTTTTGAATTGGGTGCCGGTCATAAGTTAGTGGGGGTAGACGAGTACAGCAACTACCCCTCTCAAGCAAGCGAAATCATGCGAGTTAACAGTTCAGCATCAGCCAATTTTGAATTGATTGTTTCGTTGGAACCCGACTTGGTACTGGTTTGGAAGACCGGGAATGGCGCGAGAACAATCAGCCGATTGCGGGATCTAGGCCTGCCGGTTTTTGTTGTGGAAACTCAGAGGGTTGCGGATATTCCTGCGTTGTATCAGCGACTAGGAATACTGTTAGACCAAAAGGTCCTTGCCACACAATTGGCCGAAAAATTTTTACATGAAATAGACGTGATTCGTCAAAATATCCATAGTCAACCAGAAATAACCGTATTTTACGAGATATGGGATGATCCATTAATGACATTGAGTGGTCAGCACATGGTCAGCGATGCTATTTCTATGTGCGGAGGAAAAAATATTTTTGAAGATATGGTTCCGATAGCTCCCTTAGTCAGCTTAGAGTCGGTAGTTGCAGCCGACCCTCAGGTGATTATTACGAGTGGTTCTAGAGAAGGGCTACAAAATTGGCGATCTAGGTGGGCGAGGTGGGGTGGTATGACGGCTGTAGAAAAGCAACAGCTCTTTATGATCGCTCCAGATTTGTTGTTGCGTCAGTCTGGCAGGCTCATAGAGGGGATAAGATCTCTCTGTGAGAAAATGCTTGAGGCGCGGTCAAAGAGATGACGACAGCGCCACAAGCCGACCAATCGGAGGTTTTTTGCTCAATTAATTTTGGCTGGCCACCGACAAGATTGCCGGCGGCTGCCTTTACGCTTGCTCCTTAATCTTAAGGCATAGAACCCAAGCTGTCGATCGGTGGTAGCTATATGTCGTAACCCCTCTCGCTGTATTCAAGGACATCGAGACCACTGGTCTCTTCTTCTTCATCTACTCTCAGCCCCAAGAGGTTGTCTACTAGTTTTAGCAAAATCCAGCTAACAACGGCCGTATAAACAAAGGTTGCTGAAATGCCTGTAAGTTGCACTAGAACTTGTGACGACATTGTCATGCCCTCTGAATAGCCTTGGCCACTAAACATTCCCAATTGATCGGATGCGAAAATTCCGGCAAATAAAGTGCCCAACATGCCTCCAACACCATGAACTGGGAAGACGTCAAGGGAGTCATCGATTAGGAATTTCTGTTTGATCGCTTGGGTCGCGTAATAACAGACAATACCGGCACTCAATCCTATAACTAGCGCGCCTCCCGGACCAACAAATCCAGATGCTGGTGTGATGGTTCCTAACCCAGCCACCATTCCAGTTATCGCTCCGAGTGCGGATGGTTTGCCAAACTTGAGCCATTCCATCGCCATCCAAGCCAAAGCGCCAGCTGCTGCAGAAATGTGAGTAACTAACATGGCCATGCCTGCATCGCCATTCGCGGCAAGTGCTGATCCTGCGTTAAATCCAAACCACCCTACCCACAGCATTCCTGCTCCCGTTATTGACATGGTGAGATTGTGAGGTGGCATAGCCTGATTTGGAAATCCGGTTCGGTTGCCTATGACCAAGGCCGCTACCAGGGCTCCAACACCCGCTGTCATATGCACCACAGTCCCACCGGCGAAGTCTAGTAGTCCCAGATCTCCGAGCCAGCCGCCGCCCCAAACCCAATGGGTGACGGGTGCGTAGACTGTTATTAGCCAAAGTCCACTAAATAGCATCATAGCACTGAATCGCATTCGCTCGGCAAAAGCACCCACGATGAGGGCAGGTGTGATAATTGCAAAAGTCATTTGAAACATTGCAAATACCGATTCCGGAATATCGCCCGACAAAGAATCCTCTGTTATTTTGTTCATCAAGAAATTGTCGAAGTTTCCTATTAACCAGTTGGACGATCCACCGTCTCCGAATGCTAGACTGTACCCCACTATTAACCATAGAAGTGATGCTAGACAGCAGACGGAGAAACACTGCACTAGGACCGATAGCACATTTTTGGAGCGCACTAGACCCCCATAAAACAGTGATAATCCCGGTATAGTCATGAACAGTACTAAGGCAGTAGATGTCAATATCCATGAGGTATTTGCCTCGTTGAGGTTGCTCGCAGCAGCGGTGGGAGCAATCAACGCAACCAGATATAGAAGAAATCTATGTCGAAGAACATATAAATGAAAAGACATGTAGCTGACCCCCTTCAAATTTTAGTTATTTTCGGTTTATATATCGTAATAGGGAACTTAATGCATTACTAAAAGTGCCAAATGCCTCTGTAAATTCGAGACGTGCACTAGGTTGGTGCTTTTTTTTATTTTTTTGAACATCATGCACTCATATGAAGCGTTTTGTCTCAAGGGGAAATTTCTTAGTATAGTTAGAACTCCAAATGAGACAGAAAGACTGGGAAAGTAGCCTGTGTAACTGCTGGGCGAAAAAATTTATAAACAGATAGGTGTAGGTTTTTTAATAAGAGATAGAGAATGGTTTTCAGGCCATACTTACATGTAATTATTTTGACTCTTCTCGCTTTGACGGGCTGCATAAGCTCCGCCATTTGGGTTGGTACAGAGATTGTTCGGCAAGGAGAGCCAGCGCCTGAGAGCGATCAAGAATATGAAGATTTAGCCGCTTACTTAGAACCCTCTGTTGATACAATTTACTCTGTGCAATTGGGAGCGTACTCGAATAAAGAGATAGCGCTGAATTCGCTAGATCGGTTTGGTTCTCTGGATGAAGAGCTATGGATTTATGAGACGAAAAAAAACGGGAAAGCATTGATATTGATCTTGTATGGGCGATTCGCGCAAAGATCGGCAGCCGTTGAAGCAGCAGACCAGTTGAAAAGCTTGCATCCAGACATTGAATTTTGGCTCCGTGCTTTGTCTAAAAAAAGTCTGCAAACCTCATAACTTAATTTCAATTATGGCGAGAATGAGTCTGACAGAGCAAGTCAAGCGATCCGAATCATCCGATAGCTTTATCTGCCAGACTTGAGAGCGTCTTCCAAGGTGAACAGGTTTTACTATCCCCGTCACCAGGCCAGCTGAAACTGGTCGAACGTGGGTAGCACTAACATCTTGACCAACACATCGGTATTGATTTTGATCGACCACATGGCTACCCGCTATACTGCCAAGTGATTCAGCCAAGACCACATTAGCTCCTCCATGGACTATTCCATACGGCTGGAATGTTCGAGAGTTCGCTGGCATGGTGCCTCTAATAAAATCATTGCCTACTTCACTAATGTTGATCCCGAGATGCTGATCAATCGTCCCGATATTTAGTTTCTCGTTGATATAGTTAGGGTTCGGCCTAGTAAACCATATGGATTTCATTCTAGTCCTTGAGTCTCCGATGTTTCATTCGTTTTGGTTGGGCGTCTATTCCGTTACGGTTAACGAAATCCTCGTGATATGCGCTAAAACATCCGTCAAAAAAAACAATATCGCCATCGTCTTCATAAGCTAGCGTATGAGTGCAGACTCTATCGAGAAACCAGCGATCATGAGAAATTACCATTACACATCCCGGGAATGAAAGAATTGCTTCTTCCAGCGCCCTTAGGGTTTCAATATCTAAATCATTAGATGGTTCATCGAGCAGCAATACGTTAGCACCCTGTTTAAGAGTATTTGCTAAGTGAAGTCTACCCCGTTCACCTCCAGACAGTTTGTCTACCGGCTTTTGCTGATCAGAACCCTTGAAATTAAATCGTCCTACATAGGACCGGGATGATACTTCATAGTTGCCAATCTTAAGAACGTCGAGTCCATCGGAGATTGCTTCCCACACATTTTTGGAGCCATCCAATTCTTCACGGCTTTGTTCCACATATGCAATTTTAACTGTTTCTCCGAGGGTTATTCCCCCGCTGTCGGGGTTCTCTATTCCTGAGATCATTCTAAAGAGCGTCGATTTTCCTGCACCATTCCCTCCTACAATTCCGACGATTGCTCCTTTTGGGATTGACAGTGACAATTTGTCTATCAGTAAATTGCTATCATAACTTTTGCATACTTTGTTGAGCACGATGACCTTGTCTCCTAACCGCTCTCCGGGCGGAATGTAAATTTCATTGGTCTCATTTCGTGATTGGAATTCCTGCGAACTTAGGTCGTCAAATCTTGCAAGCCTTGCTTTGTTTTTTGCCTGTCTACCCCGAGGATTTTGTCTTACCCATTCTAGCTCTTGTTTTATTGCTCTCTTTCTGGATTCCTCTTGTTTAGATTCCACTTCTAAACGTTTTTCTTTCGCTGAAAGCCAGTCAGAATAGTTCCCCTGGTAAGGTATTCCGTGGCCTCTATCCAGTTCCAATATCCACCCGGCGACATTGTCTAAAAAGTACCTATCATGAGTAACAGCGACCACCGTACCCGAAAATTCTTCTAAGAACTTTTCGAGCCATTGCACAGACTCAGCATCCAAATGATTTGTTGGTTCGTCCAGCAAAAGCATATCTGGCTTAGATAACAACAAGCGGCATAAGGCAACGCGCCGCTTTTCTCCACCGGACAGTGATAGGACGTCAGCATCCCATGGCGGTAATCGTAGCGCTTCGGCAGCGATATCTAACCTATTATCAAGATTGTGCGCATCAGTAATCTCGATGATTGCCTCAAGTTCTTCCTGCCTTTTTGCTAGCGCGTCAAAATCAGCATCTTCCGACGAATAGTCTAGGTAAACTTGTTCTAGTGCATTTAAGGCATCTAAGGCTTCCTGGACACCCTCTTCAACGTTACCCCTAACCGACTTTTTTGGATCGAGCTCGGGCTCTTGAGCGAGGTACCCTATCCGAATACCTGGCATCGGTCTCGCTTCACCTTGAATATCGTCATCTAAACCAGCCATAATTTTTAGCAGGCTAGATTTTCCGGATCCATTCAGGCCTAAAACTCCAATTTTTGCTCCCGGAAAAAAAGAAAGAGAGATATCTTTAAGTATTTGGCGTTTCGGTGCTACCACCTTACCGACCCGATTCATTGTGAATACATATTGCGCCATATCAAGTCTCTCGAATTATCAGCAGGTTATTAGTCACAACTCAATTCACTGGGGCACTGCTTCTGAGGCTGATTATTGCCAGCGCTTTGCAGGAAAATATGTGAAATGAGTGTTACTGTCCATATCGCACATTATATTGAGAAGTATTGTGCAAGACGAGCGCGGAGTAGAAAAGTTTATTTGACGAGTAGGAGGCATCGCAAAACTTTATCTCTAATTAGTCTCACTTTCCTGACTTGGGCTCAAACTAAATTGCATCAGTTATGTGATTTTTTTACGGGAGTTTCGTCTAATACCTCGAACGATATGCCTGCATGAGACTGAAGCCTGCTAAGAAGAGCTTCACCCATACTAGTAGAGGGTGTCCAGAATCCGCCAGGTGTTTTTTCCCGGGGTGTGCCCGCTAGGCAAAGCGCAGATTGGGCAGCCATTTTCGCGGTGCTCCCATAGCCTGGATCGCGATCACCTGTGACCTTGACTGCAAGCCGTTGCCCCTTATCGTTGCTGCCCAAGAACCTGATGTCAAAATATCCTTGCAGCTGACTTTCCTCGCTGGGACCCCGACCCGGAGCCGGAAGAAAAAGCTTGGTTATGATGAGACGAGGGGGCCGGAAAAATAGGAGGGCGGCAGCCAAAGAAAGTCCAATGAAAATAAGCACAGCAGATAAAAGGCCCCGAAAACCAGATCCTGTCAACATGGCTTCACTATAGGCAAACGGTTTGTCACCATGACTGTTTTTCGAGATGCTATTTGAGCGGAGGACGACCCGAGTATTGGTGGCTTCCATTATGAACGGAGTGGTCCATGATTTAAATTCACTATCATACCTGGGGAAAGGTAATCTTTGTTTGCCCATTGATCGTTTCGGTCTTTCCCGACACAGTTGGTAGGGATCCATTGACTCCCTGCGGACAACTGAGTTATCTCGCAAAGCGTCGATAAACCCTAGAACGCTGGCAACAGTTCCGCCTGACACCCCACCTCGAATTGCGGCCACCCGCATTTTGACGTTTGGAAGAAGGCTAGCATATTTATTTTTCGATTTTTTTTGCAAAAAGTAAACACCCAAATCAGATGGAATAGAGTCAAAGGCGCAGCAACTAACTAGTCTCGCCCCTGTTAGTTGGGCTAGACTTTCATATTTGACAAGCATTTCTTTTAGCCAATGCGTCTCACCAGTAATATCACAGTAGTCTGTCCCAGTCTCTGCGCAGGTCTTTACCAATTCTTCGCCATACATTGCATAGGGTCCAACGGTGCTAAGGATAAGACGAGCTTTTTGACATAGATGGCGCATGTCCTCGTAACGCATTGCATCGGCGGTAATAATGGGAATATTCCTACCTTTGATGCTCAGTTGCTTTTGGAGTGAGCTGAGCTTTTGTTCTGATCTTGCAGCAATAGCCCAGGAAATCTCTTCAGATCCTGACAGATGCTCTGAAAGATAACCTGAAATAATTTTACCGACAAAACTGGTTGCACCAAAGACGACGATATCAAACTTTTTGCTAGACACGTGATTTTTTGTCTCAAAGTATTGTGCTATTCAATTATATCTGCATTATGGAGTTTATGTTGCCTATCTTATACTCTTTCAGAAGATGCCCCTTTGCCATTAGAGCACGCATGGCCATTTTTATCGCCGACGTTAAAGTGGAAATTAGAGAAGTTAATCTATCTGACAAACCTCTGGATATGCTGGCATTGTCTTCTCGCGGCACAGTTCCGCTTCTTCAGCTCAGTACTGGAGAGATTATTGAGGAGAGCCTCGAAATAATGACCTGGGCACTCGGCAAGCATGACCCGGCCCGATGGCTTGGTGATCATAACGAAGTTTCTCGAGCATTGGTGGCAGAAAATGATTCGACTTTCAAGCAGCATTTGGACCGCTACAAGTATTGGCAACGACACCCCGAACAAACCCAGTTGCAGGCTCGTAGAGAGGCTGAATTGTTTGTGATGAATCTAGAGCACTTGTTAGATGGGTCAGAATACTTTTTTGGAAATTCAGCAAACTTGGCTGATATCGCGATTTTTCCATTTATCAGACAGTTTTCTGCCGTTGATCCCGCATGGTTTGAGACGGCACCCTACCCTCATTTGAGAAGCTGGTTAAACCGACTCTTAACTGACAATGTTTTTATGAAATCCATGCAACGGAATCCACCATGGCGAGATGGCGATCAGGCCTGCTATTTCCCGCCTTAAAGAGTGATCATGCTTTTTGCAGTGATAAGGTTCTCAGAAGATATCTTTAAACAGAAGACGCCTTGAGAAGAGATGTCTTTTAATTACAATGTTATTAGCATGAAATGGAATGTGAGAGTGATTAGAAAATGTTTGGTTTTTTTGAGAGGGGTATAAATCCTTTTCCGCCGGAGGACGCTGGCAAGCCGCCAGACACTGTTTATGCGTTCTGCAGATTTTATACTAAGGGCCTTGAACCTTGGTTGATCCTAATGGCCCTTTTGACTGCTATTCTTGCTGTGGCAGAAGCTCTATTGTTTGGCGTGCTAGGAAAGGTGGTTGATTGGCTGGCTCTCAGCGATCCAGAAACTTTTCTAGAGCAATCTTGGCTAAGTCTCGTTGCAATGACTGTTTTCCTCCTCGGATTGTTTCCTGTGCTTACGGCGGCACATTCGTTGGTGCTGCAACAAACGTTATATGGGAACTTCCCAATGCGTGTGCGCTGGATGATGCATAGATATCTTCTGAAACAGAGTTACGCTTATTTTCAGAATGAGTTTAGTGGGAGAATAGCTACAAAGGTTATGCAAACTGCGTTAGCCGTTCGAGAAGTGGTGATCAAAGTCCTCGATGTTATGATCTTTGTTGTTGTATACCTGGTGACCACAATGACTCTCATAGCGGGAGCTGATCCAATTTTATGTTTGCCCTTATTGGGATGGATAGTTCTCTATGGAATATTGCAGCACCACTTTATTCCCCAACTCCGGAGGATATCGACCCGTCAGGCAGACGCGCGATCTCTCATGACAGGCCGCATTGTTGACAGTTACACGAATATTTTGACGCTCAAACTCTTCTCTAATGGGGGGCGTGAATCAGACTATGCTAGACAAGCAATGGGCGAATTTTTAGGTACTGTGCATCCGCAGATGCGACTGGTTACGGCATTGACGGTTTCTCTTTGGACTCTAAATGTTTTACTAATATTTTCAACAACCACTTTGGGAATTAACCTCTGGTTGCAGGGGGCGATAACGCCCGGTGCCATCGCCATTGTTTTAAGTTTGGCTATCCGCCTAACAGGCATGTCGCACTGGATCATGTGGGAATTTGGGAACCTATTTGAAAATATAGGTGTGGTGCAAGATGGAATAAATTCTGTTTCGGTTGAGCAGACTGTGGTTGATGAGCCAGACGCCAAAGAACTCCAGGTCAAGCGTGGTGAAATTGAATTTAGGAACGTCGGTTTTTCATATCGAAATCCGTCAAATCGCGATAAAAAAGAGGTTTTTAACGGATTAGATTTGTGCATTGAGGCCGGGGAAAAGGTGGGCATTGTTGGCCGAAGCGGAGCCGGAAAGTCCTCTCTGGTGAGTCTTTTGATGCGATTCTACGATGTCCAAGAGGGGAACATATTTATCGATGGGAACAATATTGCAGGTGCTAAGCAAGAAAGTCTTCGTAAAAACATTGCATTTGTCACGCAGGATACTTCCCTGCTTCATCGGTCGGTCAGGGAGAATATTTTGTTTGGGAAACCTGATGCTAGCGAATCTGAGATGCTTGAGGCTGCAGAGCAAGCTCAGGCAAATGAATTCATATTGGGCCTTAAAGATGTTGCGGGACGAGTTGGATACGATGCTCATGTCGGAGAGCGGGGAGTAACGCTTTCTGGAGGGCAACGTCAACGAATCGCTATAGCGAGGGTTATTTTAAAGGATGCGCCAATTTTAGTTTTGGATGAGGCGACCTCTGCGCTTGATTCGGAGGTCGAAGCATCAATTCAAGAAAACCTTGGTCGTTTAATGCGAGGAAAAACGGTAATTGCCATAGCGCATAGGCTGTCTACCATATCGGCCTTAGATCGACTCATAGTCCTTGATAAAGGACAGATAGTCGAGCAAGGCACGCACAAACAGCTCATTGCCATGGCAGGTATATATGCACAATTATGGAATCATCAGTCTGGAGGCTTCTTGGGTTTTGAGTAATTTGAGCGTCTTCGCGCATAACTTACCATTCCATGCAATATTGAATCGATTGGAAAATTTTTGACGGAAGGAATCGAAGTCAAAAGTGAAATTCGTCGCTGTGTAGCCGAGCGGGGGTAACATTGATACAATCCGCGTCCTGATAATCTTTTCGGAGCCTTTTCTTATGTTTGAAAAAACAAAAAAACCAAATGGCGATAGCATGACAGATGATAAAATGAAAGTGTCGACGTCAACCGCGTCCATAGGTCCTGCTGTGAAAATTAATGGCAGAATAAACTCGGATGAGGATTTGGCAATAGAAGGTTTTGTTGAGGGTAATGTTATGTCAGAGGCCAACGAGATTACGGTGGCCGTTTCAGGGACATTAAAAGCCGACGTTAAAGCGAATATTGTGAACGTTCACGGTAATGTTATCGGAGATATAATTGGCTCAGAGAGGGTTGTCGTTTCCAAATCAGGTAATGTGGTTGGTAATATCGATGCACCTAGGGTGGTTTTAGAAGATGGCGCAAAATTTAAAGGGAGTATTCAAATGGATGCTCAATCCGCTTCGTCATCTTCCACTACGCCGTTGAAGCAATCTGTGAGCAAAGACGACTCCAAAGAGACCAAAACAAAATAGTTTTTCCTCGGTAACAAGTGGGCTATTTTAGTTCCCTCGTCGAGGTAGAAGACATGATATGGAAATGCTTAGTATCGAGAATAGACGAGACAGTTGTGCACCTAATACCGAGCTAGCTCCTCGACAGGGTTGTAATTTAATGGGCGAAGCTTTAGCTGATTTGGATTCTAGGTCAGAGATCGTCGTTCTGGATGTGGGTGCCGCTGCTCCGTCATCAGTTAATTTTTTCTCGGTTAAAAAGACATACCTTTTGTTTCCCGATCTGTATAACGCAGATTTTATTACTGGATCGCAACCTGATCTGCAAAAGGCCTCTCTAGTAAGCCTGTTTAAACGTGCGATAAAAATTGCGCCAGACGTGCAACTAGATTACTGTTTCTTTTGGGATATTTTTTGTTTCCTCAAGCGATCATATATTCTGGCCATGTTAGAGGCTCTCAGTCCGAACCTTAGTAAAAAAACAAGAGGCTACTGTATCGGAAATATGCATGGCTCAGATATGCCAAACTGCCACTATGGTATAGCCGACACCTGCGGGTTGACGCAAGGGAATCGTAACGGCGCATCTCTTAGAACTTATACACACTCTTTAAGTGAACTAAATTTACTCCTAAAGCCTTTTGTAATCTCAAAGAATCGCTTGCTGGTAAAGGGAAGAGTAGAATATTTACTTCTTGATAGTTCGTTATCGGCCGAACCCTCTAAGCCAATGTTTCTATGAAGTTTTTAGTATGCGCCTAATCTTGGTAATAGTCGAAAAATTTCTAGTCGCGTTGTACTAGGTTTTGTCACTAACGAAATAGAGAATATGTTTAAATATCGGTTTATCGAAAGATTGTGGCGGAAAACTTCAAACAATTTAGGTGTTTTAAATTCATAATTTGCCAATACTTTATTTGGCTTATAGGTAAGAATAATGGCTAAACGTTCTCAAGTGGTTGATGAAGATTCACCACATCACACCAAAAAAGACAAAGTACCTCTCCGTTTTGTCACTGCCGCATCGCTTTTTGACGGTCATGATGCAGCAATAAATGTGATGCGCAGAATGATTCAAAGTTGCGGCGCTGAGGTGGTGCATTTGGGTCACAACAGAAGTGCTGAGGATGTTGTTCGTGCTGCCATTCAGGAGGATGCCGACGCCATTGCTATGAGTTCTTATCAGGGTGGGCATATGGAATATTTTCGATATATGTTGCAACTGCTTAGAAAAAATAATGCTTCACATATAAAGGTCTTTGGTGGTGGTGGTGGAACAATAACATTAGAGGAGATAGATCAGCTAGAAAAAGAAGGTGTGGATAAGATCTATCATCCCACGCATGGAATGCAACTGGGACTAGTTGGCATGATAGAGGATCTTATTTCAAGAGCCGGAAAAGATAGACTCGAAGGTCTGTGTCCGAGTGAGGTTTCCATAGATGATGAAATCTCGGTTGCCCAAATGATTTCTCTCATTGAGGAAGACTTTTTTGAAGATGTTGAACTGTCGCGCATGAAAAAAGCGTGGATGTTGCAAGCTGGGGACACTCCCGTCTTGGGAGTGACTGGCACTGGTGGGGCGGGTAAAAGCAGCACTGTTGACGAACTTCTTGGTCGTTTCTTGCGATATCGACCAGATATGCGAATAGCAGTCTTGGCGGTCGACCCCACGCGCAGACGGACTGGGGGTGCTTTGTTAGGAGACCGTATTCGGATGAACACGTTGTCTTCAAGAAATATATACATGCGTTCAATTGCAACGCGCAGGCAACATCTTTCTACCAGCAAAATGCTAGGCGATATAACGTTGTTTCTCAAATCGTTAGCTTATGATCTTATTTTGGTCGAGACTGCTGGTATTGGGCAGTCAGATTCCGAGATAGTTGATTTGGTGGACTTCTCTCTTTATATCATGACCAGCGACTATGGTGCTGCTAGTCAGCTTGAAAAAATAGATATGCTTGATTATGCCGATATGATCATTTTGAATAAATTTGATAGGCGCGGCACTGAGGACGCGCTCAGAGATATTCGCAAACAGTGGCAACGTAACCACAATGCTTTTCAGAATAAGCTTGAGGATATTCCAGTTTACCCCACTATCGCGAGTCAGTTTAATGACCCGGGCGTAAATTGGGCATTTGCCAACTTGTGCAAGCTTATTGCAGAAAAGAATGCATTGGATAGGTCCGTGTGGCTGAAGGGATTGCCATATTTTGGTGAAACTGCCGAAACGCAAAATAAAGCGCAAGAACCGAAATCTGTAGCGTTGATTCCCGGTAGTAAAATACGATATCTGTCAGAAATCAGTGAACAAGCGCGTGAGATCAAAAGGAAGAATATCGCTCAAGCCGACGCTGCATCAAAGGCATTCAGATATTACGAAGCTTTGCGAATTGTAGAGGATGAAAATTTGCCCAATGCCTTGGAGGCTTATCCTTCAATAGTTCTCGAAAATCAGAGTGATCCAACAATGCATGCTTTGCGACAGAACTACCAAGCAGCGCTAAATGGATTAGATGCGGAATCGATGCATTTGTTGCAGGAATGGCCAAAGAGGAAAGAAGCGGTCGAAACGGAGAACTATTCTTATAAGGTGCGCGGGAAAGATGTAAAAGGAAGAAATCTAGTGGAGTCCCTGAGTGGCCTTCAAATACCCAAAATCGCTACGCCCAAATCCAATGATTGGGGAGAGCAGTTAACGTTTTTGCTCTCTGAGAATCTGCCTGGCGCTTATCCTTATGTGGCAGGAGTGTTCCCATACCGACGCGCTGGTGAAGACCCAACACGAATGTTTGCAGGTGAAGGAACACCAGAGCAGACTAACCGGCGATTTCATTACCTCTCTAAAGGCCAGGAGGCCACTCGGCTCTCAACTGCTTTTGATTCGGTCACCCTTTATGGATCGGATCCTGATTTACGGCTGGATATTTGGGGCAAGATTGGCAATTCCGGTGTCAGTGTGGCGACTCTCGACGACATGAAAAAGCTCTTTTCTGGATTTGACCTATGTGCGCCAACAACTTCCGTTTCCATGACTATTAATGGTCCAGCGCCCATGATACTTGCATTTTTTATGAATGCTGCAATCGATCAGCAGGTCGAGAAGTATCTCAAGGAAAATGATGGTTGGAAGTCTGCAGAGAAAGTTATAGACGAGTTTTTTAGTGATCAAGAAAGACCAAAGTATGAAGGAGAATTGCCGGAAACTCATGATGGCCTTGGGCTTGGACTGCTTGGTATAAGCGGCGACCAATTAGTTTCAAAAGGTATATATGCGGAGATTCGTGAGAAAACTTTAAGCGCTGTAAGAGGAACTGTTCAGGCCGATATACTTAAAGAAGACCAAGCGCAGAATACCTGTATTTTTTCTACTAATTTTGCAATGCAAATGATGGGGGATATGCAGTTATATTTCATAGCAAATAATATTCGGAATTATTACAGCGTGTCGGTAAGCGGATACCATATTGCCGAAGCAGGTGCCAATCCGATATCTCAATTAGCGTTCACACTTTCAAATGGCTTTACACTTGTCGAATATTACTTGTCCCGCGGGATGCACGTAGACGACTTTGTACCAAATTTTAGTTTCTTCTTTTCTAATGGAATGGATCCAGAATATACAGTTATGGGTCGAGTCGCCCGCAGGATCTGGGCTCGAGCCATGAAAGAAAGATATGGAGCGAACTCACGCAGTCAAAAATTGAAATATCATATCCAAACTTCGGGAAGGAGTTTGCATGCTCAAGAGATGAGCTTTAATGATATTCGCACTACTTTGCAAGCTCTTTATGCCATCTTTGATAATACGAATAGCCTCCACACTAATGCTTATGATGAGGCAATTACGACACCGACTGAGGAATCCGTTCGTCGTGCCGTTGCAATCCAATTGATCATAAACCGTGAGTTTGGCTTGAACTTTTGCGAAAATCCATGGCAAGGATCGTTTATCGTTGATCAGCTTACCGATATGGTTGAGGAGGCAGTTTATAAAGAATTTGAGAACATATCTGAACGAGGTGGTGTTCTTGGCGCTATGGATACCATGTATCAGCGCGGGAAAATCCAAGAAGAGAGCATGTACTATGAACACAAGAAGCATGATGGTAGTCTAGCCATTATTGGAGTTAACACTTTCCTTCCAGAGAAAGGCTCTGAGGAGGTGATTGAGGGTCGAGAATTAGCTCGCTCGAATGAAGGAGATAAACAAATACAAGTAGATAATCTGGACAAGTTTAAAAAATTAAACCAAGCGCGTTATCAAGTTGCTTCAGATAAATTAAGAGCGTCTGCGCTGAACCGAGAGAATGTATTTGAGGCTTTAATGGAAGCGTCGAAACATTGTACTCTGGGTCAGATGACCGAAGCTCTGTTCAGTGTGGGGGGGTTGTACCGGAGGAATATGTGATGGATTTGGACTAAATCTGGTTTGTGTTCTCAATTTTTAAGTAGGTAGTTTGCCGCCTCCCATCCTGATAGAAATGCACCCTCAATTCGCGGACCCGCAAAAGCATCCCCCGCTATGACTAGACTTGGTGATTCGTTGGCTAAAATAAATGGCTCTGGGTGCGTTGCGATCGGCTTGCTGTACTTCCAGAAATGGCTTTGATGCTTGGTCACATTTGCTCCTACCCATGGATTAGCGTATTCAATAAGTTCTTCTGCTAGATGCATTTTTTTTTCGGCAGAATATTTGGCGCTATATTCTGCACTGGCATGAATTGTTACGGCTGGCATTGATGATACGCCCTTTTGTTGGTTGTCGCTAATCCAGTCGATGGCATGGTGCTCTGGGATGATGGCGCCTGGCGCCGGGATTTTGCTGGGTGAATCAAGCAAAGCCATCACTGCTAGACACGGATCATAAGTGATTTGCTCCAGCTTTTGTCGGACAAGAGCCGTTATCGGCACTCGGTCATTATCAATTAGATCGATAGATTGAGGAACCGGCGGTGTCAAAATTATGGCCTCGGCGCTGATCTGCTCCCGATTGTCAAGAAGTATTCTCCATTGATCAGAGTCTTTCATGATCTTTTTCCCACGGCAATATGAATAGATGTTGAGTGTTTTCGCTTGTTTAAGTGCTAGAGTCCTCATATTTGGTAGACCCCTAAAACGGAGAGTTTCATGAGACTGCCCATCTACTTTCCGATACCATTCTTTGATCACTCCTTTTTCGCTCCAAATGTTAACTTGCTTGGCAAATCTATCATCTCGAACTGTTACGAATTGTCCGCCTTTGTCAAAACGGGCTCCTTCTATTTCATGATCCGCAAGGCGTCCCCCTATTTGCCGTCCCTTATCCAAAACTAAAACTCTTTTCTTTTGAGCTAATAGAGAGGCAGCAGTAATTCCAGCCAAACCAGCTCCAACTACTACTACCTCGAAAGATTTGTCTGTTAAGCTCGATGATATTTTCATATGATTAGTTTAGTTTTCCCTTGGATCTGTTTTTTATTTGCAGGTTTAGCAATAGATTCAAAGTCGCATTGATGCTCAATTTTTTAAACGAAACCTTGAAAGAACCTATTTAGAGTTGAAACAACTCTTTGGGTCTTTTTTCTAGGCGGTGAGATTGAGTTAAGAGACTTGTCAGCCAAAGGGTATATGGCTGAGCCTGCTTGAAAATTGTTCGTATATTGTCGTCATTCCGCTGTTCACGGAAGGCACGTCTGAAGGCCGGGGAATAATAAAGAGGTTTTCCCAAATAAGCGCGTTCATTTTGTAACGCGAATCTAAGCTCATTAAATTCATCTCGACTGTCCACTAAGTTAGGAAGAATTATCAAGGCGGGCGGAGGAAAAGTTTGACGGTTATCGTGCGACTGAAAAAGATGATGAAGCTTTCCCACATATCTTCTAGTTGCAAATATGTCAGCATCACTCACCGAAGTTGGAATCAACAGAACATCGCAATGAAAAAGAAAAGAACTCTTAATTGGCTCTATTCCAGCAGGACTATCGATTACAACAAATCGCTTTTTAAATCTCCGGCTCTGCTGAGAGTGTATATGGCTAATAATGTTCTCATTGTTCGGTGAACCACTCGCATAATTTCTGCTATCGCTCACGACTGAAAAGCGAGAATCGCAAAACCTTCGTAGTGAGTCACTAGTGGTTGCTTGTGGATCCAAGTCAATCAAATTGACACTTGCGTCTCGGTGACGAGTGGCTAAACCTAACCCCATCAGAAGCGCAAGTGTGCTTTTCCCGACTCCTCCT
>ERZ802830.1591-NODE-1591-length-21457-cov-6.31562_pt1 | contig 21457 bp, 19 predicted proteins | sample MGYA00345654_ERZ802830 | MGnify/ENA primary metagenome ERZ802830 (study PRJEB30503, sample SAMEA104212375) | marine metagenome | biome: Westerlies Biome; feature: [SRF] surface water layer (ENVO:00010504) within the epipelagic zone...; material: water...
TATGGAGGTAAAGGAGGTCATGGAGGTGGGGCATTTAGCGGAAAAGATCCAAGTAAAGTAGATAGGAGTGCTGCATATGCTGCTCGACACATTGCTAAAAACCTCGTAGCTGCTGGTATAGCAGATGAAATATTAGTTCAACTAAGTTATGCAATTGGTATTTCTGAACCAACATCAATATATCTAAACACCTTTGGAACTTCAAAAGTTGAATTGAGTGATTCTATTATCGCTAAAAAAGTCAAAAAAATATTTGATTTAACTCCTTATGGAATTGAAAAACGCCTTAAGTTGCGAAGTCCAATTTATTTCGAAACGTCTGCTTATGGTCATATGGGTAGAAAACCAAAAAAAATATTAAAAAAATTCGAGTCTCCCTATAATGGAAAAATAGAATTAGAGGTTGAATTATTTACATGGGAGAAACTCGATTACGTAAATAAAATAATTCAAACTCTAAAATAATTTAAATAATGGAAAACAAAAACTAAGAATAATGGAAAACAAAAATTTTAATACAAACGCCTTACACTCAGGACATGATGTAAGTAAATCAGAAGGAACAAGGGCTGTTCCAATTTATCAGTCTACTTCATATGTTTTTAATGATGCAGATCATGCTGCTAATTTATTTTCTTTATCTGAATCAGGTTATATCTACACTAGATTGAATAATCCTACAAATGATGTTTTAGAGAAAAGAATGGCAGCGTTAGAGGGCGGAATTGCAGCAGTAGCTACTGCTTCGGGAACCTCTGCTATAGCAACAACTTTATTAGTTCTTTTGAAAGCTGGAGATCACATAGTAGCTTCTAATAGTTTATATGGAGGGACTTTTAATATGTTAACAAATATGATGCCTAGACTTGGAATTACAACTACTTTTGTTGATCCAGAAGATCCATCTAATTTTAAGAAAGCTGTTAAAGACAATACTAGAGCTTTTTTTGCTGAGTCATTAGGAAATCCGAAGCTTGATGTTTTAGATTTACAAGGAATTTCAAAATTTGCTAAAGAAGCAAAAGTTCCTTTTATCGTTGATAATACAGTAGCTACTCCTTATTTATTGAATCCAATTGAACACGGAGCAAATATTGTTATACATTCATTGACAAAATATGTTAATGGAAATGGGACTGCTATGGGCGGTATAATTATAGAGGGAGGTACTTTCAACTATGGGAATGGATTATTTCCTGAATTTACAGACCCATCACCAAATTATCATGGATTAAATTATCATGAAGCTCTTGGTCCTGCCGCATTTATTGCTAGAGTTCGAGTTGAAGGTTTAAGAGATTTAGGGGCCGCTCCAAGTCCGTTTAATAGCTTTCAAATTTTGCAAGGAATTGAAACTTTATCAGTAAGAATGAGTAATCATTCAAAAAATGCTCTTGAGCTTGCTCAATGGTTAGAATCTCAAGATAAAGTTAAATGGGTAAATTACCCAGGATTAAAGTCAAGTAAATATAATGATTTGTCAAAAAAATATCTTCCTAAAGGTCAAAGTGGAATTCTGACTTTTGGTCTTAATGGAGGTTTTGAAGCAGCAAAAAAAGTTGCTAATGAAACTAAAATATTTTCTTTACTTGCTAATATTGGAGATTCAAAATCTCTCATAATTCATCCTGCAAGTACAACTCATTCTCAATTAGATAAAAAAGCACAAGAATCTACTGGTGTTTCAGATGATTTAATTCGATTATCTGTCGGATTGGAGGATATTGAAGATCTTAAAAATGATTTAAAAGCTACTTTTTAATTTTAACTAAGTGTTGAGACTAAAAACTCTCAAAATAAAAAACGTAAATCTTGACTCATCAATACTTATTGATGAGATCAAGGTTTCTTATGAAACTTTTGGACAAGAAATCTCAAAAAAACCAATAGTTTTAATCATTCATCCTCTAACTGGTAACTCAAGTGTTTGTGGAAAAAATGGATGGTGGAAACAAATAGTTAAAAATAATGGATCAATTGATACAAATAAATATTCAATTTTAGCTTTTAATATTCCTGGTAATGGATATGATGGTATTTTATATGACAATTATAGTATATTTAATACTGGAGATATTGCAAAAATTTTTTTTAAAGCTCTTGAGAAGTTAGGAATTAAAAATTTGCATGCAGCAATTGGAGGTTCAATTGGTGCTGCAATATGTTGGGAATTAGCGGCATTATATCCTAATCTAATAAAACATTTAATTTCTGTTGCAGGGGATTGGAAAGCAACAGATTGGATGATTGCAAATTCAAGTTTGCAATCCAGAATACTTAATAATTCTTCAAATCCAATTCAGGACGCAAGAATGCATGCTATGTTGTGTTACAGAACACCAAAGTCTTTTAGAATCAGATTTAATAGATCTTTTAATAAAGAAAAGAATATTTTTAATGTCGAATCCTGGCTTTTTCATCATGGCCAAAAATTAGAAGATAGATTTGAATTAAAAGCTTATAAAATGATGAATCATCTTTTAGGATCTATAAATATTGAAAGATATGGTGAAAAAATTGAAAGTATAATTTTAAAAATTAAATCGAAAATCCATATTATATCAATTGATACTGATCTTTTTTTTCCCTTAGACGAAGATAAAAATACTGTTAAAATAGCTGAATCTGTTGGAGTAAAAATTAATCACAAGGTGATCAAATCTGAATTTGGGCATGATGCATTTTTAATGGAATTTGATCAAATGAAATTAATACTTAAAGAAATTTTTTAATAAAAAATTACTAAAAATTTGTTTTTATTAGATGGTATGTTAATTTTGTACGAAATTTAAAAAAATGTCATTAGACATATATTACAATTCAAAATTCTATTACTTCTATTTCATAGAGGCATAACAGACTTTTGTTTAATTGTTAAAGAAATATGAAAGTCCTGTTATTCGGGACTTTTTTTTATGAAAAAAAATAAAATGAATAAAATAGCTATTCAAGGAATTAAAGGATCATATCATCATCAAGTTGCTATTGAATATTTTGGAGATAAAATAAATTATGTTGAATGTTTAAATTTTGATAAGTTAATCGATGTTGTTTGTGAAAGCAACAAAAATATTGGTGTTATGGCTATTGAAAATTCTATTGCTGGATCAATTATTTCAAATTACGCATTAATTGATAATAATGATCTAACTATTACTGGTGAATTTAGTTTAAAAATTGACCATTGCTTAATGGCATTACCAAATCAAACTCACATGGATATCAAAGAAGTTCATTCACATCCAATGGCATTACTACAATGTAAAAAATATTTTCAAAAGTATAATCATATTAAACTAGTAGAGTCTAATGATACAGCAGAAGTTGCAAAAAAAATTTCAGATGAAAATATTTTTAAAATTGCAGCTATAGCAAGTTCATATTCAGCTGACCTTTTTAATTTGAATATTTTAGATTCTTCCATTCAGACTATAAAAAATAATGTAACACGTTTTGTTATAATAAGAAAAATGATATCAAAAAATATAACAACTCAAATTAACAAAGCATCATTAAAGATAGTGTTAGACGACAGAAGAGGAAGTTTAGCTGAAATTTTAAATATTATGAATGATTATAAAATTAATTTAACTAAAATTCAATCTCTTCCATTAATTGAGACACCAGGTAAATATTCTTTTTTTATTGATATTACGTTCATGGATTATTCAAATTTCACATATTTAAGCAAACATTTAATAAAAATTGTATCAGAATTTAAGGTATTAGGTAAATATTTTATAAAATAAGTAATGAAAATATCAACTTCAGACAGATTGGCCTTAGTAAAGGAATATTATTTTTCAAAGAAATTGAGAGAAGTAAATTCTTTAATTAAATCTGGAAAAAAAATTATAAATATGGGAATTGGTAGCCCTGACATTAAACCTGACAATTCTGTAATTAAATCTTTGAAGGATAGCACGAATTTTTCAAAATCTAATATGTATCAAGGTTATCAGGGTATTTCTGAGCTAAGGGAGGCGATTAGTTTTTTCTACAAAAGTAAATACGATGTAAATCTAAATCCAGATAATCAAATTTTACCTCTTATTGGATCAAAAGAAGGCATTTTACACATTTCTATGGCTTTTTTAAATAAAGGAGATAAAGTTTTGATACCTAATCCTGGATATCCAACTTATACTTCTGTAACAAAATTGGTTCAAGCAAAATCAATTTTTTATAATTTATCGGAAAAAAATAAATGGCAACCTGATATTGAAAAGTTATTTAAAATGAATGTTAGTGGTGTTAAAATTATGTGGCTCAATTATCCTAATATGCCAACTGGAGCAGATTTCAATCATATTGTTTTACAGAAAATTATTAATTGGGCAAATAAAAAAAATATTTTATTAGTTAATGATAATCCTTACAGCTTTATACTAAATAAAAACCCTAGAAGTATTCTTTCAATTCCTGGGGCAATCAATACTGCAATGGAATTAAATTCTTTAAGTAAAACTTTTAATTTAGCTGGTTGGAGAGTTGGCATGTTATTGGGTAGAAAAGAATTAATAAATAATGTTTTAAAAGTAAAAAGCAATATTGATTCTGGAATGTATTATGGAATTCAAAAGGGTGCAGAAAAAGCTTTGAAACTTCCAAATTTATGGTTTGATAAATTAAATAAAATATATTCTTCAAGAAGGAAAGCTGTTTTTAAGCTAGCAACTCTAATGAATACATCTTATGATAAAGAAAGTGTTGGTATGTTTGTTTGGGCTAAGATAAATGATAATTCAATTTCTTCTGAAAAGTTTACTGATAGAATTTTGGATGATCATGAAATTTTTGTTTGTCCTGGGAATGTTTTTGGATCTCAAGGTGAAGGTTTTATAAGGTTTTCTTTATGTGTAGAATTAGATAAGATAAATATTGCAATTAAAAGACTAAATAAATGAAAGTTTTTATAATTGGTGTTGGATTAATTGGGGGATCATTAGCAAAAGATCTAAAAAGTATTGGAGATTTTCAACTAACAGGGATTGATAAAAATAAGTTAAATTTAAATTTTGCTTTAAAGAATGGAATAATTGATAGACAAGGGAAAATAAATGAAATAATTAAAGCAAATATTGTAATACTAGGTGTTGATGTTGAAAGCGCTATTGATTTACTACCTAAAATTCTAACTTTAATTAATAATAATTGCTTGGTAATTGATTTTGGATCTACGAAAGGTAAATTATGTTCTTTAGTTTCAGATCATCCAAAAAGAAATCAATTTTTAGCTACTCACCCAATTGCTGGAAAAGAAAATTCTGGTCCTCAAAATGCAATTAATTATTTATTTAAAGATAAAATTCAAATTATATGTGAGTCTGATAAAACTCGTAAAGATTTATTTGATTTGGCAAAATCAATATTTAATCAAATAGGAATGAATTTAAGATATATGGAACCAGATGAAAACGATAAGAATATGGCATATGTTTCTCATTTATCGCATATAAGCTCATTTATGCTTGGTAAAACTGTTTTAAAAATAGAAAAAACAAAAAATATCATTGATTTGGCAGGAAGTGGATTTGAGTCTACTGTAAGATTAGCAAAAAGTTCACCTGAAATGTGGGCTCCTATTTTTAAGCAAAATAAAAAAAATGTTACTAAGGCTCTTAACGACTATATTAATAATTTATTGGACTTTAAAAAAAAGATATTAAAGAACGAATTTGATGATTTAAAAAATCAAATGAAAGAAATAAATAAATTAACAAAAATATTAAATAGAAATAAACAATAAAAATCAAGTTAAAAATGGAAAATAATAAAAATATGAGATCCTGGCTTAATAATTTTGAATTATCTCATCCTCTAGTAATTGGAGGTCCCTGTAGTGCAGAGACCGAAGAACAAGTTTTGAAAATTGCTCACGAATTAAAAGATTCTGATGTTACAATTTTTCGAGCTGGAATATGGAAGCCAAGGACTAGACCAGGAATGTTTGAGGGAGTTGGTGCAATTGGACTAAAGTGGCTTCAAAAAGTAAAGAAAGAAACAGGTTTATTAATTGCTACAGAAGTTGCAAACGCAGCCCATGTAAAACTTGCTTTAGAACATGATGTTGATGTTTTATGGATAGGAGCTAGATCTACTGTTAGTCCTTTTATAGTTCAAGAGATAGCTGACGCTTTAAATGGAACTGATAAAATTGTATTAGTTAAAAATCCTGTAAACCCTGATTTAGCTTTATGGCTTGGCGGAATAGAAAGGCTTTATTCTTCTAATATTAAAAAATTGGGATTGATACATAGGGGATTTTCAACTTATGAAAAATCAAAGTATAGAAATATTCCTGAATGGCAAATCACAATTGAGCTTCAAAATAAATTTCCTGACCTTCCATTAATATGTGATCCTTCACATATCTCTGGTAGAAGGGATTTGATTTTTGATATATCTCAAACAGCACTAGATTTAAATTTTGATGGTTTAATGATAGAATCTCATTGGGATCCAGATAATGCTTGGAGTGATGCTAAACAACAGGTAACACCTTCTAGATTAATTGAAATAATGAAAGAATTAAAAATTAGAAAACAAAATAATTTAGAAGAGGAATACAAAGAAAAACTTGACAAATATCGATCTCAAATCGATGTTTTTGACAAAAATATTCTTGAAATAATTTCAAAAAGAATGAAAATATCTAATGAAATTGGCTCATTGAAGAAATCAAAAAATGTTGCGGTTTTACAAAATAAAAGATGGAAACAGGTTTTAGAAAAAATGGTAATCGAAGGTAATGAAATGGATTTGTCTAGTGAATTCACTAGGAAAATATTTAAAGCCATTCATCAGGAGTCAATTAATCATCAAGAATAGATAATTAATTAGTAATTGTAATTTAATTAATATTAGGATAGTGCTTTTTTAATTCTTTTTATTGCTTCAAGTATATTTTTTTCTGATGCAGCATATGAAATTCTTATGCAATTATTATTTCCAAATGCTTCACCTGTAACTGTTGCAACATGGGCCTCTTCAAGTAAGAATAATGCAAAGTCATTAGAGTTTTTTATAATTTTATTTTTAATTTTTTTTCCAAAAAAAGATGATATATCTGGAAAAACATAGAAAGCTCCATCAGGATTATTAACTTTAAATCCTCTTATTGATTTTAATAATTCAAGAATTATTTTTCTTCTTCCATTAAATTCATCAATCATGTATTTAATTTCTTTGACTTGAGCATCTAAAGCACTTATAGTAGCTCTTTGGGCGATACAATTAGCTCCACTTGTGATTTGACCCTGAATTTTATTGCATGCTTTTGATATCCATTCAGGTGCTCCAATGTAACCAATTCTCCAGCCAGTCATTGCAAATGCTTTAGCTACTCCATTGACAGTTATAGTTCTATCATAAAGTTCAGGGATTGAGGCAATACTAAAATGCGGTATTCCATAATTAATATGTTCATAAATTTCGTCAGATAAAATATAGATATCAGGGTATTTTTTTAAAACTTCTCCAATTTCTCTAAATTCTTTTTCTGTATATACAGTTCCACTTGGATTATTTGGAGAATTGAACATAATTAATTTTGTATTTGGATTAATTGCTGATTCAATTTGGTTCGGAGTTACTTTAAAATTATTTTCAATTTTTGAAGGAATAATTATTGATTTTGCCTCTGCTAAATTAACAATAGCAGAATAACTAACCCAATATGGGGCTGGTAAAATTACTTCATCCCCAGGGTCAAGTAATACCATACATAAATTAGCTATTGATTGTTTTGCTCCTGTTGATACAACAATTTGAGATGGTGAATAATTCAGTTTATTATCACGTTTGAATTTTTTACAAATTGATTTTTTTAGGTCTAAATACCCGTCTACTGGAGAATAAGAATTGTAATTATCATTTACAGCTTTTATTGCTGCATCCTTAATAAATTCTGGGGTATTAAAATCTGGTTCACCAAGACTAAGTCCAATAACATCAATTCCTTTATTTTTTAGTTCTCTTGCTTTTGCAGCCATAGTTAATGTTGCAGAGGCAGGAAGCCTTTTAATTCTTTCTGATAGTATATCCATCTTTTTACTTAAAATATTTATTATTAATTAATAATTTTAGATTGAAAAATTATTTTTTAATTAGTAATTTAAAACTTCAAATTTATTTAAAATCAAATCTACAATTTGTTTAATATTTAAAAAATTGTTTTGAACTTATTATCACTTTATTTTCCTGAGCTTAATCAAAAGCAAATTGATCAATTTATTGAATTTGAAAAATTATTTAAAAAATGGAATTCTAAAATAAACTTAATATCAAGAAAGGACATTGCAAATTTTCAAATTAGACACTTAATTCATTCCTTGAGTATCTCAAAGTTTATAAAGTTTTCACCCAAAACTGAGATTTTAGATATTGGAACAGGTGGGGGTTTTCCTGGATTACCTCTTGCAATTTTGTTCCCTGATCTAAAATTTTATTTAATTGATAAAATTGGAAAAAAAATAAATGCTGTTAATAAAATCTCAGATGCATTAGAATTGTCTAACGTACAGCCTATTAATATAAATGCACTAGAATTTAATAAAAAAGTTGATTTTGTTGTTAGTAGGGCAGTTACTTCAATGGATAAATTTGTTCCATTAGTTGAAAATAATTTTAAAACTAGAAATATCAATAAAATTAGAAATGGTATTTTATGTCTAAAAGGAGGAGATTTAAAAGAAGAATTGAAAAAATTTGATAATGCACAAGTCTATAAAATTCATACAGATTTTCCAGAATCATTTTTTATAGACAAAAAAATAGTTTATCTACCATTTTGATATTCAATAGATGAAGAAATATTAAAAGAAGAAATTTTATCTACTCCAATTAATGCATAGAAAATTTCTCCAATTGGTTTATGGTAAATGAGAATTTGAAAACTATTTTCTGCATTAAAATGGGATCCACTAATTTTATTCACAGAAATTTCACCATCAAGTCTACTTACATACTTATAATTATAAAAACCTTGTTTAAATAAAAAATTACCTTCATAAATTTCAAGACTTGGATTAAAAACCATCATATTTTCATTTGAAAATGAAAAATTATTGAATTTCCCATAAACATAAATTTCTTCATTTTTATTTATTTTATTTTTCGCTAAACTAAAATGGACCCTTGTGTAGTCTGATTCTATATCATGATCAACACCGCTTAATGTTCTTATTTTAAAATCACCATTAATATCTTGTTTATTATTATATGGATAACTGTTCCTTTCGATATTTGTGTTTAAATAAGTTTGATACAACTCATTATTTTCAACGAATGTTATATTATTAGAAATTGCCAAAGCATCTTTTGTATCAAAAAAATAAAATTCATTTCCACCCTCAAATTCTAGTTTTATATTATCATTAAATTGTAATTCATCGTTTATTATATATGTAGGTTTTATATCTTTTACTAAAGAATTCCATTGGTAATTTTGAAGAATTACTATTTTAATATCCTCTTTAGGGTTTTTGAATTTTAAATTAACTGGACTAACGCTAAATTTAATATTTTGATGAGAATTAAAATTTCTCAAGTTATTAGAAGAGGATATAATTGAATTTATTTTTGTTTTTTTTTCATAAATTAAAAATTTTCTAGAAAAGACAATATCATTTTTTTGATCAAATATCTCTAGCAAGTAATTACCAGTTTTTAAAAATTTTGTTTTTTCATTAGGAAACTCAATTTTATAATTAGTATAACTTTGTTTAGTTCCAAAGGAACTTCTAAAATTAGTTATTCTTTGATCATCATATCCTTTCAGAAAGTCACTTTTAAATAATTTAGATGGAGTCCAGTCATAATTAAAAAAAGAAATTTTATAATAAAAATTCTCATCTGAACCTCTTAAATCATCAAATGATAAATAAAATTTTTCATCTATTTCAACTATTGGAAACTGATCATTTGATATGTATCCTTTAAAGATTACTGTTTTAATGTAGTTTGGTGGTTCAAGCTCAAGTATAGGCTGTGAATAGATAATTTTTTGAGTTATAAAAGTCAAACATAAAATCAATAAATGAAACTTTATCTGCATTTAATAAAATTAAGTAATAATTGTATCAGTATAATTTAAATAAATTGAAAATTTATTAATTTTTTATCTAAATAATTATAATAATAACAAATTAGTGAAAATACTCCTTTAAGTATTTTAATGAATGTCATTTAATTGTTAAATTTGTAGTTGTATTTGGGTAAACTAAGCTAATGTTGAAAAAAATCAAAATCCATCAGGGTGTAAATTTAAATATTGATGGTGAGGCTGAAAAAATAATTGTAGATCTTCCTAGATCACGTACTTATGCAGTTAAACCAGATGATTTTTTCACAATTGTTCCTAAACTTCTAGTCAAAGAAGGTGATAAAGTAAAAAATGGGACTCCTTTGTTCTTTTCTAAAAAGAATCCAAGAATCAATTTTGTTTCTCCTGTTTCTGGTATAGTTACATCTATTGTTAGAGGTCCAAAAAGAAAAATATTAGAAATTATTATAACTGATGACAAAAAAAATGATTCTGTTTTTTTTGAAACTACTAGTCACGAAAAACTTACTTTAGACGAAATTAAAGAGTTAATATTGAAAAGTGGATTTTGGCCTTTTATTAAGCAAAGACCTTATGATATAATATCTTCTCCTGAAGATACACCTAAGTCAATATTTATTTCGTGTTTTAGCACTGTACCTCTTGCTGTTGATTATGATTTTCTCCTTAAAAATGACAAAGAAGATTTTCAATTGGGAGTTAATATTTTAAAAAGATTTACATCTGGTGATATATTTCTCGGTTTGGATAGTGCTTTTAATGGATTTTTTAAAGATATAGAAAATGTTAAAAAGATTTCAGTTGATGGACCACATCCATCCGGAAATGTTGGTATTCAAATTCACAAAATTGATCCCATAAATTACGGTGATAAGGTTTGGACTCTAAATCCTGAAGATGTATCGAATCTTGGTGTTTTTTTTAGAACTGGAAAATTTTCTTCTAAAAGAACAATCGCACTGGTAGGTAATTCAGTTAAAAAAAGAAAGTATTATAAAACTACAATTGGAACCTCTATCTCTAAAATCTTAGAATTCTCAGGTTTTGATTTTAATAAAAATAACAGAATTATTAATGGAGACCTTTTATCAGGTATTACCTCTGGCCCTGATAGTTATTTAGGTTATTACAACAATCTTTTATCAGTTTTAGATGAGGGTAACTCTCATAGATTTATGGGTTGGATACCTTTTGTAGATAATCATATTTTAAGCTTATCAAGAACATCTTTATCTTGGTTGTTTTCAAAAAAGAAACATAGTGTAAATTCGAATATGAATGGAGAAGAAAGGGCAATTGTAGTTACAGGTGAAATGGAAAAAGTTTTTCCAATGGATATTTATCCAATGGAGTTAATTAAAGCCTGTTTAAATGAAGATATTGAAAAAATGGAGGCATTAGGAATATATGAAGTTGCCCCAGAAGACTTTGGTTTAATTGATTATGCTTCAACATCAAAAATAGAAGCTCAAGAAATAATAAAGTCTGGAATTGAATTAATGATTAATGAAGTTGGCTAAATAAATTTATATGAAAATGAATTCTTTGAGAAGATTAATAGATAATTTAAAAAAACCTTTTGCTAAAGGAGAAAAACTTGAAAAGTTTGCACCTGCTATAAACGCATTTGATACTCTTTTATTTGTTCCAAACCATACAACGAAATCTGGTTCACACATAAGAGATGCAGTTGATTTAAAACGTACAATGGTTACAGTAATAATAGCTTTGATCCCAGCTTTAATTTATGGTATTTATAATACAGGTTATCAATATTATTATCAGCTGGGAGAAAGTTTTACTTTTATGGATGCATTTATTCACGGGGCATGGAAAGTAGTTCCAATGATTGCAGTTTCTTACATAGTTGGGTTGACAATTGAGTTTGGATTTGCTGTTTACAGAGGTCACGAGGTAAATGAAGGATATTTAGTTACTGGATTATTAATTCCAATGATAATGCCTGTGGATATTCCGCTTTGGATGGTTGCTATATCAGTTGCATTTTCTGTCTTTGTGGCAAAAGAGGCTTTTGGTGGAACTGGAATGAATATATTAAATCCGGCTTTAACAGCTAGAGCTTTTGCCTTTTTTGCTTACCCCACCTACATGTCTGGTAATAAGGTATGGGTGTCGGAAGCTAGTAACGTCGATTCTATTTCAGGTGAAACTATTTTAGGATCTTTAGCTGCTGGTGATCAAATAAGTTATTCCACTTTCGATATGTTTTTCGGATCTATTCCAGGATCTATTGCCGAGACTTCAGCTTCATGGGTACTTTTGGGAGGGCTTCTTTTGGTATTAACTGGGGTTGGTAGTTGGAGAATTATTGTAGGAGGTTTTCTTGGTGGAGCATTAATGGCCATAATATTTAATTTATGGGGAGCTAATGAACTGATGAGTTTTAATTGGTTAAATCATTTACTCGCCGGGGGGTTTGCTTTTGGAATTATTTTTATGGCAACTGATCCTGTTTCTGCTGCTCAAACCTCTAAGGGAAAATGGATTTATGGAATTTTAGTAGGAATTTTTTGTATAATGATAAGAGTTTTTAATCCTGCATATCCAGAGGGTGTAATGTTAGCGATTTTACTCATGAATGTTTTTGCACCTACTATTGATCATTTTGTAATTGAAAACAATATTAATAAAAGAAAGAAAAGATGGGTTCTTGCCCAAGTTAAAAGTTAGCAAATATGAATAGAGACTCAAATTCTTATACTTTTTTATTTGCCGGAATAATGGTTCTCATTGTGGCGTCCACTCTTGCCTTTACCTCCTCATCTTTGAAAGAAAAGCAACAAGAAAATGTCAGAAAAGAGCAAATGCAAAATATATTATCAACTATTGGTATTTCAGTTAGTCGAGATGAAGCTGAGAATCTCTATAAAAAATTTATTAAAGAAGAAATTTCCTTAAAAAGTGATGGTACAGCAGATACTAATGTTAATGCATTTAAAATTTCTCTCAAAACTGAAATTAAAAAACCTTTAAATGATCAACGTTTTCCAATTTATATCGCAAATGTTGATGATTCAAAGTTTTATATAGTTCCTTTAATTGGTTCTGGTTTATGGGATATTATATGGGGCTATATAGCAATTGAAAGTGATTTAAAAACAATTAAGGGTGCAGTTTTTGATCATAAAGGAGAAACTGCAGGTTTAGGTGCAGAAATTACTGAAGACTGGTTTCAAAATAGCTTTAAAGGAGAAAAAATAATAGATCCTCAGGGTAAGCTCATGGGTATCTCAGTTTCAAAAACAAATAATGATCCTAAAGGACAAGATAAGGATGATTACGAAGTTGATGCTATATCTGGATCTACAATTACGGGAGATGGAGTTACAGATATGATTTTTGAAAGATTAAATCATTATATGGTTTTTTTTAATAAATTAAATAATGAATCTGATATCAAACAAATTAGTTATAAATTTGAAAATCAAAAAAACAACTATTTGTTAACTAGAATATATGGTAGTTTAAGAGAATTTGATAAGGGTTATGTTCCAAGAAAATTTATGAACTAAATAAAAAGTATGTCTAAAAAATTAAAACAAATATCTGAAAAAAGTTTATTTTTTATAAGTAAAAGTTCTGAACCCCTTTTTTCAAAAAAAAACAGAGCACTACTAAGCGATCCTCTTGATGATAATAATCCTATAACTGTTCAGGTTCTGGGTATTTGCTCTGCTCTTGCAATCACTGTGCAGTTGAAACCTGCTATTGTAATGACATTATCTGTTATGGCTGTCATGGGAGCTAGTAATGTAATAGTTTCTATTTTAAGAAATCTTATCCCAAACAGAATTAGGATTATTGTGCAGTTAGTTGTAGTTGCTTCACTAGTAGCTCTTGTTGATCAAGTTTTAAAAGCTTTTGCATATGATGTTTATAAACAACTTTCTATTTTTATTGGACTAATAATAACTAATTGTATTGTAATGGGAAGATTAGAGGCATTTGCATTAGGGAATGGTGTTTGGAAATCTTTTTTAGATGGTGTTGGTAATGCAGCAGGTTATGGTTTTATTTTAATATTAGTTGCATTTTTTAGAGAACTATTAGGTTCAGGTAAGCTTTATGGTTATCAAGTTATTCCTGAAGCTATTTATGAATTAGGTTATGTGAATAATGGTTTAATGTTACTTTCTCCTATGGCATTAATTACAGTCGGTATATTTATTTGGATTCAAAGAGCAAGAAACAGAAAATTAATAGAGAAAAATTAATTTAATGGAAAATTACGTTAATTTATTTGTAAAAAGTATTTTTATTGAAAATATGGTATTTGCCTATTTTTTAGGTATGTGTTCTTATTTAGCTGTTTCTAAGGCTGTTAAAACTGCAATTGGATTAGGGGGAGCAGTTATTTTTGTTTTATCAATCACTGTCCCAATAAATTTTTTACTTGATTCTTATTTACTAAAACCCGGAGCATTGTCTTGGTTAAGTCCAGATTATGAGAATCTTGATTTAAGTTTTTTAAGTTTTATTATGTTTATTGCTGTAATTGCTTCAATGGTTCAGTTAGTTGAAATGATAGTTGAAAAATTTTCACCTGAATTATATGGTGCATTAGGAATATTTCTTCCATTAATTGCTGTTAACTGTGCTATTTTAGGGGGTTCTCTTTTCATGCAACAAAAAGATTTTTCTGGTATTTTAGAGTCAAGTATTTATGGTCTAGGTTCTGGAGTTGGTTTTTTCTTAGCTATTGTAGCCATTGCTGCAATTAGAGAAAAAATAGCTTATTCTAACATACCCGCTCCATTACGTGGGTTAGGTATTACATTTATTATAACAGGGTTAATGGCTATTGGATTTATGAGTTTTATGGGAATTAAATTATAAAAAAATTGATATGGATTATACTATTATTTTAGCAAGTGTTATTGTATTTTTAGGAATTACTTTTTTATTAGTTGGAATGTTACTTGGAGTTAAAGCAAAGTTACTTCCCTCTGGCCCAGTTGCTATTTCTATAAATGGTGAAGAAGGAATAGAGGTTTCCTCCGGAAGTACGTTACTTAACACACTTGGTAATAACAAAATATTTTTACCTTCAGCATGTGGTGGAGGTGGGACTTGTATACAATGTAAATGCCAAATTATGTCTGGTGGAGGAGAAATATTACCTACAGAAAAACCACATTTTTCAAGAAAAGAGATATCAGATGGTTGGAGGCTTGGATGTCAAGTGAAAGTAAAAGAAGATATGGTTATTCAAGTCCCCGAAGAGGTTTTTGGAATTAAAAAGTGGGAAGCTACAGTAATAAGTAACTGGAATGTTGCCTCATTTATTAAAGAGTTTGTAGTTAAAATACCCGAGGAAATGAATTATAAGGCAGGTGGATATATTCAAATTGAAATTCCAGAATCTGAGGTTAAATATTCTGACATTGACATTTCTGCGCATCCTGAAGAGCATCCAAATGAGTTAGATAAATTTAAAATGGAATGGGATAATTTTAATTTATGGCCCCTGGTTATGAAAAATCCTGAAATGGTTGAAAGGGCCTATTCAATGGCATCTTATCCTGCAGAAGGAACAGAAATCATGTTAAATGTTAGGATTGCAACCCCTCCGTGGGATAGATCTAAGAATTCTTGGATGGATGTTAATCCAGGAATAGCTTCCTCATATATTTTTTCAAAAAAGCCCGGAGACAAAGTTACTATTTCAGGGCCTTTTGGTGAATTTTTTATTAATGAGTCCGACTCTGAAATGTTGTATGTTGGTGGTGGTGCTGGAATGGCACCAATGCGTTCACATTTGTATGAATTATTTAAGACAATCAAAACCGGAAGGAAAGTTACTTTTTGGTATGGAGGAAGATCAAAAAGGGAGTTGTTTTATTTAGATCATTTTAAAGAACTAGAGAGAGATTACTCAAATTTTAAATTTTATGTTGCTCTTTCAGAACCTCTTGAAGAAGATAATTGGAAAGTAAAAGATGGTCTTGAAGGAAAAGGGGACGGATTTAAAGGTTTTGTTCATCAAGTAGTAATTGACAATTATCTTTCTGTACATGAATCACCTGAAGATATTGAAGTTTATTTTTGTGGCCCACCATTAATGAATCAAGCAGTTGAAAAAATGTCTGATGATTTTGGTATCCCTCCAGAAAATGTCCGTTTTGATGATTTTGGTGGTTAGACTTTAGTATCCAAAAATTTCATTTAATGATAGCTCTTTAATTAAACCATATTTTTTTAAATCATTAAAATCAATTTTATTTCTATCGCCAATTAAAATTGTTGTGTATTTTTTATTTTTTATATTTTCTTCATGGAAATATTTTAGGTCATCTAATGTCATCCTTTTAACATTATCATAAATATCCTCTCTTAAATCAAAATCAATTCCTTTTTGTTCAGCTTGTAGATAGTTCCATAAAACAGATGATTTTGTTATTCTTTCACTGTCAATTTTGTTTAAGATTGCTTTTTTTGCAATATTAAATGCTTCCGTTGATTCAGGTAAGGTATTCATTAAATTAATCATAGATTCCATAGCTTCTTTTTGCTTGTCTGATTGTGTTCCTATGTAAGCCAGCATTGCGTCATTTCTATTAAGTTTTGAAGCTTGTATGTATGCTGAATAAACTGCATACGCCAATCCTTGAGCCTCTCTTATTTCTTGAAAAACAATACTTCCCATTCCACTACCAAAATAATTATTAAATAATTGAATTGATCCAGATTTTTTTATGTCTAAAAGGTCTAAACGGTTTACAATCATGAATTCAGTTTGAACCATGTCAAAGTGTGCCCAATAAACTTTATTTTCATTAGTCGGAACTAATTCATATTCTTTTTTTTTGCGAATAGATTTAAAATTATCACTAATTGGATGATTGGACGTAATAATTTTTTTTAATTCTTTTGAATCTCTTTTTCCAAAGTAAAGAATTCTATGATTATAGCTACTTAGATTTTTTACTATAATGTTTAAATCATCAGGTGTTATTTGATTTAATCTATCTTCACTTAAAACATCAGAAAAAGGATTGTTTTTTCCATATCGAGCATAATTTAAGAGTGCTCCTTGTAAAATGGTTCTTTTGTCTTTTTTTTGGTTAATTCTTTTTTTTAGTATTCTGCTAATTAATTGTTTAACATTTTCTTGACTTCCAACAGGATTTTTTAAAACTTCTTCAAATAATTTTACGGCTTTTTCCATTGACTTATCAAGTCCAGTTAAAGTCACATAAGTTCTATCTAGTGAGGTTTCAATAGAAAAATCACATCCAAGTTTATAAAACTCTTTTTGAAGTTCTTCAGCACTCAAGCTATCTGTTCCAACTAAAGATAAATAATCACCAATAATTGGCATTAATGGTTCACTATCTTTACCAAATTCATATAAATAAATTAATTCAAATAAATCATTTTCGGAGTTTATTTTTGATAGGATTTTAATTTGACCAATACTGTCATGATTTATATCTTTTTTATAATCTAAAAATAACGGCTTTATTTTCTTTACTGGGGTATTTTCAATTCTTTTGTGAAGTTCTGATTTTTTTTCTCTGTTTAAATTAACCTTTGTTATTTTAGGTTTTTCAATTTTTACGATATTTTTGTCTTTGCCAATTCTTTTATAGGAAACTACATAATTTTCATTATAATTTTTTTTAACAAAATCCATTACTTGATTTTTTGTAATCACTTCCATTTTTTCGTATTTCTGAATAAATTCACTCCATTCGACTTCATTAATAAAAGACTTCATCATTTGCATAGTTCTGAATCTATTTGATCCATACGACTCCATTATTTTTGTTTTATAGTCATTAACAACAGCTTTAATAAGCCAGTCTTCAAATTCTCCTTTTTTTAATAATTCAATTTGTTTTAATAGTAAATTTTCAACATCTTCAAGTTTTTGATCTTTTTTTGGTTTACCAAATAAATTATGAATGCTATAATCTTTGTATTCCAGTACTGTGGATCCAGCACTTAATACATCTTGTTTCTGCATTAAATTTATATCAATAAGTCCTGCTTTTCCATTATTAAGAAGCATATCAATAAGACTAATCATTAAATTATCATTTGAACCAATACCATCAAAACGAAAACCCATTTCAAGATTTTCTTCAGTTGGACCATAAACTTCAGATCTAATAATTTTTTTAATTGGTTTTTCTACAATTTTTTCCCAAACAGGTAGATTATCGTTAGGTAAAAGCTCACCGAAGTTCTTATCAATTAATTTAATTGTTTCGTTATAATCTATTTCACCACTAATAGAAATTGACATATTATTTGGTCTATAATACGTTTCAAAATATTTTTTAATTTCAGTAATTGAAGGATTTTTTAAATGTTCAATTGTTCCTAAAACAGATTGGGTCCCATACGGATGGGTGGGAAATAAATTTCTCAATAAATCTTCATATATTTTTCTATTATCGTTGTCAAGAGCTCTGTTTTTTTCTTCATATACAGCTTCTAATTCAGTATGAAAAAGTCTATTTACAATTTGTTTAAATCTAATACCCTCTAATTCTAAAAATCTTGGAAGCTCATTCGATGGTATTTCTACAGTATAAACTGTATAATCATTATGTGTTCCAGCATTTAATCCTTTTTCTCCTAATTGAGACATAATTTTATCATATTCACCAGCAATAGCATATTTTGAGGCCAAATTAGATATTGAATCTATTTTTTTATAAAAAATATTTCTTTTATTTTCATCTACTATTTTTGAATAATCGTTAAAATATTTTTCTATTGAATCAAGTAAAGGCTTTTCTTTTTTATAATTTTGAGTTCCAAAGAATGCATTTCCTTTAAACATCATATGTTCTAGATAATGAGCCAATCCAGTATTATCTGATGGGTCATTTTTTCCTCCAGCTTTAATAGAAGTTAAAACATGAACTCGAGGAGCATTGATGTAATTACTTAAGTATACTTTTAATCCATTTTTTAAAGTATATATTCTTGTGTTTGTTGGATCTCCAATTACATATTCATATTCATAACCATTTTCATTTTCTTTAATTGTTTCAAATTTTTTTGGAGTACAACTAAATAATATTAAAAAGGAAAAAATTATAAAATAAATTTCTTTACATGTAGCCATAATATTTTTTTTCATCAAAAATAATAAAAATATACACCTTAATTGTTAAAAGTTTATTTTTGTATAATCATGGAAAGTCTATCTGATCAAGAGATGCATAATCTTGCAATGAATATTGTCGGCAATTCTCTCAAAGAAAAAGGTTTTGAATTTTTGCAAGTAAATTCTAAATTGAGAAAAGACCCTCAATTTATCTGTTTAAAAAATAAAAAATTATTTTTCATTATTGTTAGAGCAATAATATATCCTAAAAATCCAGAGGATTTTGATTTTAAGTTAATGAGTAAAATTTCTAATCATGGAAATAAATTTAAGGCACGAACTTTTTATGCTGGAGTTGGCCTAGCAAATAAAAATGATATTGAAAAAAAATTGATTAATGATTCACCATTCATAGTAAATTACAAAGGCTTAAAAGAAATTTTAGTAAATGAATAAATTTTTTTTAATTTTTATTATTACAATTATATTTTCATGTGAAAATCCAAGAGAATTAGTTGTTCACTCTGGACTTCAATTTGGAACGTATTATAACATTAAAAGGGAAAATATTGGTGTTGAACATAAAAAAGTTCAATCAGGAATAGATTCTTTATTTAGGGTTATTAATTCTTCAATGTCAACTTATTTACCAAACTCTTTAATAAGTAAAATTAATGATGGTAAAGAAAATGTTGTATTAGATGAACATTTTTTAAATGTTTTCAAGAAATCTTCTCAAGTTTTTTCAATTACTAATGGATATTTTGATCCAACTGTTGGTTCGATAGTTAATGCATATGGATTTGGTCCATCAGGTGGAATTAATAAAATTTCTCCATTTCAAATAGATAGTATAAAAAAATTAATTGGTTGGGAAAAGTTAAATTTGGTTGGTGAAAGAGTAATTTCAAAACAACATCCAAATATTTTTATTGATTTTAATTCTATTGCAAAGGGATACATGATTGATATAATTGATAAATATCTTAAAAGATTAGGAAGTGAAAACCATTTGATAGATATAGGAGGTGAAATTAAAGGAACTGGAATAAATATTATGACAAAAAAAAAATGGAAAATTGCCATAGACTATCCTGAAAAAAATATGGAAAGAAAAATAATTAATGTTGTTTCTATTAAAAATCAGGCAATTGCTACCTCAGGAAATTACAGGAAGTTTAAAATTGATTCTTTAACAGGTCAAATGTATGTTCATTTAATTAACCCACTTAAAGGCTTACCCTCTAAATCCTCAATTCTTAGCGTTTCTGTAATTTCAAAAGACTGTATGACTGCTGATGCATTTGCCACAGCATTAATGGTAATGCCTATTGAATTGGGAAAAAAAATTGTAAATGAAAATGATTTTATAGAGGCTTATTGGATTATTTCAAATGGTAAAGAAGTAGATGAGGTTTTTTCAAAAAAATGGAAATCAAATTAAACTTTATATACAATTGGTATTAATTCATTTTCTGGCAGGCAATAAATAGAATGTAGTTTCTTATCAATATTTAATAAATAGTTTACTTTATCAACTTTAAAACCAACAGAGGCCAATAATTTAAAATAATCTTTTCCATAAATCCGTACATGATCATACTGACCAAAATATTTAGTTCTATCATTTGAGTCAGTAATTTTTTTATCTTCAAAAGTCTTTTCTTTATTAAGATCTATAGGGACTTGTAAAATCCCCATTCCATTATTTTTTAGAACGCGGTAAATTTCTTTAATTGCTTTATAATCATTTTCAATATGCTCAAGTACATGATTACAAATAATTAAATCAAATGTGTTTTTATCAAAAGGTAAGTCACATAAATCAGCTTTTATATCTGCTAGAGGTGAATTTAAGTCAAGTGTAAAATATTCCCAAAACTTGTTATTTTTAAATTTCTTAATGAAGACTTGCTCTGGAGCTACGTGAAGTACTTTTAATGGTTTTGTCAATATGCTTGTTTCATTAGTTAAATAAAGCCAAAGGTATCTATGTCTCTCTAGAGAAAGTGTTCCTGGACATAAGGCGTTTTTTCTTATTTTTTTATATCCATAGGAAAGAAACTTTCTATAGCTACTCCCATCAATTGGATCAATAAATTTGTCACCTTTATAAATTAACTTAAATATTGGTCTGAGAAAAAAACTTACTTTAATTAAAAATTTTCTTGGGAAAAAATTTAAAATTTTTAAATAAATATACTCCATATTATTTTTTTATAAAAGGCTTTTCTTCGTCAGAATTAATGCCAAGAGATTCATATATATATTTAAAAGTTGATAACAGTTCTGGTTCATTATTTCTT
>ERZ802830.1593-NODE-1593-length-21446-cov-34.4929_pt1 | contig 21446 bp, 20 predicted proteins | sample MGYA00345654_ERZ802830 | MGnify/ENA primary metagenome ERZ802830 (study PRJEB30503, sample SAMEA104212375) | marine metagenome | biome: Westerlies Biome; feature: [SRF] surface water layer (ENVO:00010504) within the epipelagic zone...; material: water...
TGGAAACCATTCACAAAATTGGTCGTCGTAAAACAGCCATCGCACGTGTTTACCTCTCTGAAGGTAAAGGTGAAATTACGGTAAACAAAAAGCCTTTGGCCGTGTATTTTGCACCTGCCACATTACAATATAAAGTGAACCAACCCTTTGCGCTAACCGAAACTGCAGGTCAATATAACTTGAGTGCATCTGTTGTAGGAGGTGGGCCTAACGGGCAAGCTGAGGCCGTACGTCTTGCTATTTCAAGAGCGCTTTGTGCTATTGATGAAGAGCATCGTTTGGTATTAAAGCCAGAAGGACTACTTACACGTGACCCAAGAATGGTGGAGCGTAAAAAGTTCGGTCAAAAGAAAGCAAGAAAAAAATTCCAATTCTCGAAACGTTAACCTTATCGTTGCGATAGCGCAACATCAAGTTCATTTAAATACCATTAATTTGTTGCCACTAGTTTAGCATCTAAATGTCCAAGGCCGACAACATCGCCACTTGGATATTGCTAATCAGGGAACGTAAACTATAAACAACAATGTCTAAAATAGAAGTCAAAGACCTATTGGATGCCGGAGTGCATTTTGGTCACCTTACCCGCAAGTGGAACCCCAACATGGCCCCATATATCTATATGGAGCGCAACGGGATTCACATCATCAACCTGTATAAATCGGTTGCTAAAATCGAAGAAGCCAACGAAGCCTTGTCAAAAATCGCTGCGTCTGGTCGTAAAATCTTATTCGTCGCTACCAAAAAACAAGCAAAGGATATCGTTTCTGAAAAAGTAGCTAACGTAAACATGCCGTACATCACTGAACGCTGGCCTGGCGGTATGCTGACCAACTTTGTTACCATCCGTAAGGCGGTAAAGAAAATGGCAGCCATCGATAAAATGAAAGCTGACGGTACTTTTGAAACCCTTTCTAAAAAGGAAAAACTACAAGTAGATCGCCTACGTGCCAAGCTAGAAAAGAACTTAGGTTCTATCTCGGACATGACACGTTTACCGGGTGCGCTTTTTGTGGTAGATATCCGTCGTGAGCACATTGCCGTTAAGGAAGCACAAAAATTGAACATCCCGATTTTCGCTATGGTGGATACCAACGCAGACCCACGTGACGTGGACTATGTGATTCCAGCGAATGACGATGCGTCAAAATCTATTGAAAAAATCATGACTTTGGTTACCGATGCTGTTGACAAAGGACTTAAAGAACGCCAAAAAGACAAAGCAGATGCTGATGCCGCTGCAACTGAAGGTGAAGTTGTTGCACCAGCTGCACCCTTAGAGGCTCCCGCTGAGGAAGCTAAAGCTGCTGCTGAGGAAGCTGCCGAGGCTCCTGTTGAGGAAGCTGAAGCTGCTGCTGAGGAGGCCGTCGAGGCTCCTACTGAGGAAGCTGAACCTACCACAGTAGATAAACCTGCTAAGGCAAAGCCAACTACCAAAGCGAAGAAGAAAGCTGCGCCAAAAGCGAAGAAAACAGCCGCCAAAACAAAAAAGAAAGCTGCGCCCAAGGCAAAAAAAGCAAGTACGCCTGAAGTAGAAACGGAAGAACCAACAGAAGAAGACAACTAAATAAAATACACTATGTCAAAAATTACTGCTGCTGAAGTAAACAAACTGCGCAAAAGCACTGGTGCAGGTATGATGGACTGTAAAAAAGCACTTGTAGAGGCTGGTGGCGACTTTGAAGCTGCCATTGAGTTGCTACGTAAAAAAGGACAAAAGGTTGCTGCAAACCGTGCCGACCGCGAATCCGCTGAAGGGGCTGTAATCGCACGTGTAAACGCCGATGCAACCGCAGGTGTTGTGGTGTCGATTAACTGCGAAACTGACTTTGTAGCCAAAAACGACAGTTATCTAGAACTCGCCAATAAGCTGGCGGATATTGCACTAGAGCACGAAACGAAAGATGCCTTTTTAGCAACCACCTTTGAGGGAGACCTTAGCGTTGCCGACAAGCTAACGGAGCAAACGGGTGTCATTGGTGAAAAAATTGAAATTGGTGGTTTTGAACGCTTGGAGGCGCCTTTCGTAGGTTCGTACATCCATGCGGGGAATAAGATTGCCACGCTCGTTAGTCTTTCTACTGCGGTGGAAGGTGCTGCAGAAGCTGCTAAGAATGTTGCTATGCAAGCTGCTGCGATGAATCCCATCGCACTTAACGAAGATGGCGTTGATGCCGCGGTTATCGAAAAGGAAATTGAAATTGCCAAAGACCAACTGCGTCAAGAAGGCAAGCCCGAAGCCATGCTCGATAATATTGCTAAAGGAAAAATCAAGCGTTTCTTCAAAGACAATACGCTGGTTAATCAAACCTATATCAAAGACAGCAAACAAAGTGTTTCGGCTTATGTAAACTCGGTTCACGCAGACCTAAGCGTAACAGGATTTAAGCGCCTGGCACTAGGCTAGTCCTAAACCTTTGTTAAAAAAAATAAAGACCTCCAATTATGGGGGTCTTTTTTTTATCTTGGCAGTATCCAAATCCGCATATGCAATGAAAACATGTGTCTTACTGTTGCTTTTTAGCTTTTCAACAGCCGCCTATGGCCAACGCATTACTGTGCTGGACAGCAGCTCCCAAGAACCTATCCCCTTTGTACATGTATACGACGGCAATAAAGGCGTCATCGCCAGTGCAACAGGTGCGTTTTACTGGCAAAGCAATGCCGCAGATTCCATTTCCTTGTCTTGCATGGGCTATGCCACGAAAACAATTGGTGTTGATCAACTCAAAGATTCCCTTTTTTTGATGCCCGAAGCCTTGGCGCTTGCGCCCATTGTGGTATCCAACAGAACCCTAACGGCAAAAGAAATCATGGCGCGCGTACTTGAAAAAACGCCCAACAACATGGACTTTGGGCTTTCGTCTAGCGAGGTTTATGTAGTCTCAAAAAACAATTCCGTGATTCAAAAAATGGATATCGAGATTAAAAAATCGACCATCCCAGAATTGGATCAAACATTTGTTGATGAAATCCTTCGAGAAATGCCTAAAAATGAAGAGAGCACTGACTACACCCAAAGTAAGTGGCTTAGAGACAGTGGGGGATCAGAGCTTCACAAATTAGAAGTCATACAGGCGGCAACCCTCAAGGATTCACTAGCCGAAGCCACCTTTGCGTCAATGGACGAAACCGTTGAACGCATCCTAAAAAAACGAGTCAAAAAAGACTCCTATTTTAAGGTAAAATCAGGGCCCCTTATTTCTATAAAGGTCGATAACGACAATGCTAAAGAAGTAGATTCAATAGCCAAGGACAGCCTAAAAGCAACACCCAAAGATTACGCCAATAGACAACTCGGCATGCTAAAGCGAAAGGTCAATACCTTGCTTTTTAGGGAAAAAAACTGGGCGCTACCCTTTCTAGAAAAACCAGATAAATACACACTTACCAACGAGGGTATCGTCTATGACCAAAGGGTTCCTACCTATAAATTGCGTTTGACGTCAAAAAAGAGAAAAGACTACAGCGGTTATCTGCTGGTGGATGTGGTTGATTTTGGGGTACATAAAATATCCTACCACCACAACAAACACGCACTTAGAATTAAATTGTTTGGCTTGTTTTATGAGGAGCGACTTGATAACAGAACCTATATATTTGTCAAAAACCAATTGGACAAATACACCCTGTATCAGATAAAAGAAGAAGAAAAATTTACTTTTGGACTAAAAAGACCCATCAAAATCATTGAAAAAAACAAGGTGGTCAAAGGGCGTAACAGGCAAAACGTATTGGCGATGGACGTTAACATGCGCATGAAAGAAGTTTATAAAGCAAACATCTTTTTCAATTCGTTTACGCCTATTTCGAAGAAGGAATTCGATGCATTGAAAGTTGTCCATACAGTAATTCCAACCGATTACTATTCGCTGGAAGCCGTTCGTGAGCTTATGCCGGGATTGCCCATAGAATAAGGATTTTATTGGGTTCGGGTGCAGACAGCTCGGTGTATCCCCCCGAACTTCTTATATTTGCATAAACACACTCCATGCCATACAAACGAATACTTTTAAAGCTAAGCGGCGAAGCACTCATGGGAGACCGCACCCACGGTATTGACCCAAAACGCTTAAGCGAATATGCCCAAGACATCAAAGAGGTTGTTACACTAGGGGTAGAAGTTGCTATTGTCATTGGAGGAGGAAACATTTTTAGGGGCGTTGCAGCTGCCAGTAACGGTATGGATCGCGTGCAAGGCGATTATATGGGCATGCTTGCCACCTGTATCAACGGGATGGCACTGCAAAGTGCTCTCGAAGATGCAGAAGTGCCCACCCGGCTACAAACCGCCATCAAAATTGAAGCAATAGCAGAACCTTATATCAAACGAAGAGCCGTACGCCACCTCGAAAAAGGACGTGTGGTCATCTTTGGTGCAGGTACTGGAAATCCATTTTTTACGACAGACTCGGCAGCCGTATTACGTGCCATTGAAGTAAATGCCGACGTAATCCTAAAAGGAACCCGTGTGGATGGTATCTATACGGCAGATCCAGAAAAAGATAAGTCCGCTGAAAAATTTGACAACATTTCCTTTAAAGACGTGCTAAGCAAGGGCTTAAAGGTTATGGACTCCACTGCCTTTACACTAAGTCAAGAAAACGAGCTGCCCATTGTTGTTTTTGACATGAACAAACCGGGGAACCTCAAAAAAGTAGTTATGGGCGAATCCATTGGAACATTGGTAAATCTTTAAATCATGGAAGAATTAAATCTTATTTTGGAAATGGCTGAAGAAGCCATGAACAAAGCCCTAGAGCACTTAGACAAGTCGTTCATTAATATTCGTGCCGGTAAGGCCAATCCTGTGATGCTATCAACCGTAAAAGTAGATTATTACGGAACACAAACACCCCTTAATCAAGTGGCCAACGTAAACACCCCTGATGCCCAAACCCTTTCTGTTCAGCCTTGGGAAAAAGCACTTATCCCCGAGATTGAAAAAGCCATTATGGTGGCCAATTTGGGTTTTAACCCCATGAACAACGGAGAGTCGGTGATCATCAGTATTCCACCGCTAACTGAAGAGCGCCGCCGAGAATTGGTAAAACTCGCCAAGGCAGAGGCAGAACACGCCAAAGTCGGAGTGCGCAGTGCGCGAAAAGAGGCCAATGCAGAACTGAAAAAACTTGAACTCTCTGAAGATGAACTCAAAAATGCTGAAGTTGATGTTCAGGAAGCTACTGATAAATTTATCGCCCTAATAGACGATAGGTATCAGATAAAAGAAAAAGAAATCATGACTGTGTAAGCAGTTCATGAACACATCGTTGCTATGATAAAATGGATTAACACACGCTTTTGGGAAAGCGTGGCGCGACTTATCCTCCGCAATCGTATTGTTTTTTTGTTGGCCATTTTGGGTACAACATTTTTGCTCTCCACACAGTGGAGCAACATCCGTTTTAGCTTTACTGAAGCCAACCTACTCCCCGACAATCATCCGTTTAATACCTTTTATCAGGAATTCCTAGATCGCTTTGGCGAAGAAGGAAACCTGATCGTACTTGCCGTGCAAGACGAGGCATTTTTTGAGCCTGAAAAATTAGCCGCATGGGCTGCGCTAGGGGATAGTTTGGTGGCATCTCCCAGTACCGAAAATGTGGTTGATATAAGTAGGCTTACCCAACTCAAACGCAACGATAGAAAAAAAGTCTTTGAGGTTGCACCCTTGCCATACCAACGACCCAAGACCCAAGCAGAAGCAAGCGCCCTAAAAGAATGGCTCTATAAACAACAACCGCTTTATGACGGCCTTCTTTTTAATCAAGAAACGGGGGTTATTCAAACAGCAATTTACCTAAAAACAGCAGTGGTCAATAGCGGGGAACGTCAGCAATTTGTAGACAACTTGCTTGCAGATAACGTTGCCGCATTTGAAAAACAAACGGGGCTTGATGTCCGCGTGTCGGGCATGCCATACATACGTACCCTAAATGCCAAAATGATCTTGGACGAAATAGGGTTGTTTGTACTTATGGCCACGCTAGTAACCACCCTTATTTTCTTCTTTTTCTTTAGGTCATACAGGGCTACGTTTATCTCCATGTCCATCGTGGTGATTGGGGTCATGTGGGCCTTTGGGATTATCGGATTATTGGGCTTTGAAATTACCGTACTCACGGCACTTATTCCGCCCATCATCATTGTCATTGGTGTACCCAATTGCATTTTCTTAATCAATAAATATCAAAACGAAATTAAGAAACACGGAAATCAGGCGCGCTCGCTTCAGCGTGTTATCTCCAAAGTTGGTAACGCTACGCTGATGACCAACATGACTACGGCATGTGGCTTTGCAACTTTTACGCTTACCAACAGCAGTTTATTGCGCGAGTTTGGTATCGTAGCTTCCATAAACATCATGATGATATTCTTGCTGTCTTTGTTGATGATTCCCATCATTTACAGCTTTATGTCCATTCCAAATAAAAAACATTTGGAGCACCTTAATAGAGAATGGATGTCTGGTTTTATCAATTGGATGGAACGTATGGTAAAGCATCGAAGGGTGTCCGTTTATTTTATTTCGGTTTTTGCCCTGATGCTTAGCATCGTTGGAATTTATGAGATTCGGTTGTCGGGAACCATCATTGACGACATGCCCAAAAAAGCAGATTTCTATCAAGATATTCGGTTCTTTGAAACCCATTTTAAAGGAGTTATGCCCATTGAAATCATGATAGATACCAAGCGGGCAAATGGCGCAACACGCCTAAGCACACTTAATCGCATGAATAAACTAGAAAGCGATTTGCTAGAAATTCCCGAGCTCTCCAGCCCCGTTTCGGCTGTCTCCGTGGCAAAGTATTTAAAACAGTCGTATTACAATGGGAATCCCAAGTACTTTCAATTGCCAACAAGACAGCAAGACAATTTTATTAGAGCACACGCTAAAAACCTAAAAGGAGAAGTGAATTTCCTTAAAAGCTTGGTAGACCCAACTGGGCAATTTGCGCGCATAACCGTTATGCTGCAAGACGTTACTACAGAACGTATGGAAGCCATTGAAATGGAAGTGAAAAAGAGCATAGACAAGCATTTTGCCGCTGACCGATTTAATGTTTCCATCACTGGAAAAGCCCTGGGCTATCTCAAAGGAACGCGCTTTTTAGTTCGTAACTTGGTTGTTTCTTTGGGGCTTGCCATTTTGTTGATTGCGTTGTTTATGGCGTATATGTTCCGTTCGTTCCGCATGATTCTTATTTCGTTGCTGCCCAACGTTATCCCGCTCATCCTAACGGCGGGCATTATGGGCTTTTTGGGCATTGCCATAAAACCCTCTACCATTTTGGTGTTTAGTGTTGCCTTTGGTATATCGGTTGATGACACCATCCACTTTTTGGTGAAGTATCGCCAAGAGCTCAAAGCGACCCGCTGGAACATTAAAAAAGCAGTTTATAGTGCCTTGCACGAAACAGGCGTTAGCATGTTCTACACCTCCATAGTATTGTTGTTTGGGTTTTCTGTGTTTATGATTTCCAGTTACGGCGGTACGGTAGCACTGGGCGGATTGGTTTCGGCTACGCTGTTGTTTGCCATGTTGGCCAATCTTATTCTATTGCCGTCATTGTTGCTTTCGCTAGAAAAGAAGATTGCAAACAAGAACACATTAAAAGAACCCAAATTTCAAATTTTGCCCGAGAAAGAAGCAGAATAATTGCGCTATATTTGTTGCTGTTTTAAAACACTATATGGATATTCGCCAGCTTTTTTTAGGAGATCAACTCAATCAAGAGGTATGCGTTCGTGGTTGGGTGCGCACTTTTCGCGCCAACCGATTTATTGCCCTCAACGATGGCTCTTGTCTGGCCAATATGCAATGTGTTGTGGATTTTGAGCAAATGTCAGAAGACGTGCTGGCGGAAATAAATACGGGTGCGGCAGTTGAAATTACGGGCACCTTGGTCGAAAGCCAAGGGAAAGGCCAAAAATTTGAGATTCAAGTGAGTAACCTTAGCATTCTAGGCACTTCCAATCCAGATGAATATCCCATACAACCCAAAAAGCACTCGCTCGAATTCTTAAGAGAAAAAGCGCATCTACGCATACGCACCAACACATTTGCTGCTGTGATGCGTGTGCGTGCGGCCCTGTCGTTTGCCGTGCATCAATATTTTACCCAGAATGGTTTCTATCAAGTACACACACCCATCATTACGGGAAGTGATGCCGAAGGGGCAGGCGAAATGTTTCGGGTAACCACTAAAGACCCAGAGCAAGCAGATGACAAGCCTGATTTTTTTGGCAAGGAAACCAACCTAACCGTCTCGGGTCAGCTCGAAGCAGAAACCTATGCCATGGGGCTAGGAAAGGTATATACTTTTGGTCCTACTTTCCGTGCAGAGAACTCCAATACCTCGCGCCACTTGGCTGAATTTTGGATGATTGAACCAGAAGTGGCTTTTAACGATTTAGACGACAATATGGATTTGGCCGAAGACTTTATCAAGTCGGTTTTGGCGTATGTCCTTGAACACTGCAAAGAAGACCTGAGCTTTTTAGACCAAAGGTTTGCACAAGAAGAAGCCAAAAAGCCACAAATAGAACGCAGTCCCATGGGGCTTTTGGAAAGACTTCAGTTTGTCACACAAAACGAATTCAAAAGAGTATCCTATACTGAAGCTGTTGACATCCTTAGAAACTCCAAGCCCAACAAAAAGAAGAAATTCAAATATCCCGTAGACGGTTGGGGCATCGACTTACAAAGCGAACACGAACGCTATCTGGTAGAAAAACACTTCACCAGTCCAGTGATCCTCTTTGACTATCCAGCGGAAATAAAAGCCTTTTACATGCGCATGAACGACGACGGTAAAACGGTTCGTGCCATGGACGTACTGTTCCCAGGTGTTGGTGAAATGGTAGGTGGCTCGCAGCGTGAAGAGCGTTTAGATAAACTTGTTGAACGCATGAAAGCCATGGACATAGACGAAAAAGAACTTTGGTGGTATACAGACTTACGCCGTTTTGGAACTGCCGAACACGCCGGTTTTGGTCTTGGGTTTGAGCGTTTGGTACTTTACACAACGGGTATGTCAAACATCAGAGACGTAATTCCCTATCCAAGAACGCCCTTAAGTGCCGAGTTTTAGGGAGCAATGCGTGGGTTTTTCGTACATTTAAATACCCAAACATAATTCATGCTAAAACAACATCTTCAATTTAAGCTTTCGCAAAAGCTATCGCCACAGCAAATTCAACTCATGAAGTTGATACAGTTGCCCATACAGTCTTTTGAGCAGCAGATACTCCGCGAAATTGAGGAAAACCCTGCATTGGCATCTGGAAAAGAAAAAGAAGACAACCAAGACGAGTTTAGCAATTCCGAAGAAGATCGTGGCGATGTGATCGAAGCCGATGACATTGATATTGATGCCTATTTGAGTGACGATGAAATACCAGAATACCGCCTACGTAGTCAAAACTATAGTGCAGATGACGAAGACAAACATGTGCCCTATGCCGCAGGTATCAGTTTTCACCAACAGCTCATGGCGCAGCTAGACACCTTTACTTTTAATGAGGAAGAATACCGCATTGCCGCTTTTTTGGTTGGCAGCATTGACAGCAGTGGCTACATCAGGCGTGAACTGATTGATGTTGTTGATGACTTGGCATTTACCGAAAACATCTACACCAACGAAGACTCGGTGCGAAAAATACTGGATGATGTACAACAGCTTGATCCGCCTGGTGTAGGCGCACTTAATTTACAAGATTGCTTGTTGATTCAGCTCAACCGGAAAGCACAAAGCACAGCCGTTGACCATGCTATCTTGCTTATCAAAGACCTTTTTGATGCCTTTAGCAAAAAGCACTTTAGCAAAATAAAGCAACGCCTAAACATCGATGATGAAGCCCTAAAGGCAGCCATGTCGGAAATAGAAAAGCTAAACCCAAAACCTGGCGCAACCTATGGCAGCAACACCAAAATAAATGCGCATATAGTCCCTGACTTTACCATTCAGCTTATAGACGGGCAATTAAACCTGATGCTAAATGGCCGAAATGCCCCTGAGCTCCACGTTTCTTCCGAATACCGCAATATGTTGTCTGGCTATAAAGAAGCCACAAAGAAAAATAAAGAACAGCAAAAAGCCGTACAGTTTATCAAGCAAAAGCTAGATGCAGCACGCTGGTTTATTGATGCCATCAAGCAGCGCCAAAATACCCTGCACCAAACCATGAAAACCATCATGGATTTCCAAGAAGAATACTTCCTAACAGGTGATGAGCAAAAACTCAAACCCATGATACTGAAGGATATTGCAGACCGCATTGGCATGGATATTTCTACGGTATCACGAGTTGCCAACAGCAAATATGTCGATACCCCTTATGGTACAAAACTGGTAAAGTGGTTTTTCTCCGAAGGTATTACCAATTCGGCTGGAGAAGATATTTCCACTATTGAAGTGAAAAAAGTATTGGGAGATGTTATCGATGCAGAAGAAAAATCAAGTCCCCTAACAGACGAGCAATTGATGAAAATCATGAATGATAAAGGCTATCCGATTGCTAGGCGCACCGTTGCCAAATACCGTGAAATGATCGGCGCTCCTGTGGCGCGACTTCGTAAGGAGTTATGAGTTTTTTTTAGTGCGGTATTCCATCCAACTAACTACCGGAAAACCAATACCAAAAAGCACATAAAACCAGCCAGAAAGCGGGTTTTCACCTGATTTTAAAAATATCACCCCTATACACAACATTAAAAATCCGTAAACAACCAGGGCGATTTGACGGTATTTTTTGCGTTTGGCGGCGGGAAGTTTAAAGGCCTTAATAGCAAAAAAGTTAAATACCAATACAACCGTAAGTACTGAAGCTAAAATAAAGAGTCCATGTAGCATATCCGTAAGTTTGAGCATCCTAAAGTTACAAATAAGCAACCAATTCGTACCCCTTAATTACGTACTTCTTTTATTGGTTGATCTCGGTATAGAAAATTTCCAACTGCAATTTCAAATCTAAAAGATCGGGGTTTGAAGGATTAGGGCCAACAAAAACTCCCGACTTTGGAGTCGTTACAGATCCCGCTGGTATTTTACCTACGTCTGCGGCATTGACCTTGGCCATGGGTACTTCAGTTTGATTGGGCAATACATTGGTTAGCGCAACTCGCAGCGGAGCATTGATAGAGTCGTTGGAAATGATGTTTTTAAGGTAATTGGTTATTCTAACTTTGTAATACTGTTTGTCGCCTTCTTCTTCATTAGTCAAAAAGCCGCCATAAACAATTTTAGCCAAGGAGGGGGTTGCCACGCCGTCTTGAGCAAAGTCAATGATAGGGGCAAGGGTATTGGCATTGTAAAGGTACAAGCGGTTTGGGAGCGTATGTCCATAAACATCAACGGCTTGCTTGTCTACATGGAATGTGAGGTTAGCTTCGTTTAACAACCACGGTCTGCCTTTAAGATCTTCTAGAACATCGTTATCTTCAAACAATTGTATGTCGGCAACCATTCCCAATCCGCCGCTTAAGGCAATTTGGTCAGGCACCGTAGCACTCACAATATCATTTAACGCAGCAGCTGCGGTAGTTGTTTTTGTGAGTGTATTAAAGCGTATGCTGCCAAGTGTGTTTATTAAGAACTCGTCTGTCTTGTCTTCTATTTCAACTGGGTCGGAATCGGCAACTTCTGATTTGTAGGTATAATCAATGCGTATGACCATGCTGTTGGTATCCAATAGCATGAGCAGCGGGCTGCTAAAGTTGCTCGTTTCAATTGAAATGGAACGGAAAAAATCGCGCCAGTCTTCTGAGCTAGCAAGCGCTGAATCGCCTTCTTTGTCTAAAATAAGCTGTTGGAAAATTTGCTTGTTGAGCGGAACACGAATACGCGGAGATAAATTATCGGCACTGTCCTTAACAATTTCATTAAAGTCAAGGGTGATATTTTCGTTTGCCAGGGGCTGGTCTTGGTGTATACTAGCGGAAAAATCAGAGTAATAAATTTGCCCTTGCTCAAAGTTTTGGTTCGGATCCAGTTGGCGTAGAAAATAATTGAGTTTGTGTATTTCAATATCAAAAGATGCTTCTCTGTCTCCAAACAAGGAGTCTATATCATAAAGTCTTTTGTCTGGGTTGGGGTTAACTGTTTCGGTGTCTTCTCCGTCTGGTGTTCCATCCCCATCTGTATCGGGATTGGTGGGGTCTGTTCCGTTATTTTTCTCATCAATATCACTTACGCCATCGCCGTCAGAGTCACTGTTTGGGTCTGTGTCATCAATATCATAAATAGCAATCAAGCCATCGCCGTCTGCGTCAGTCTGATTGGTGAAAAAAGGGATTTCTAGCCAGACATCGTTCACCGTTTCTGCCTCATCAAAACTAGTGTCAATTTCACTTTGAGCTGAAAGTGCGCCAAAACTTGGTGCGTATTGACTTAAATTTAGTTGTGAAACAATGGCAGCAGCCGTATTTCCAAATAATTTGCCTTCACGTAACCCTAATTGCATAGGGCTGGTATTGTTGGTTTGAACAACATCTACTAAAGCGTGTTTGACACCAACAGGATAATAGGCTTTTTTTCCAACAAACGGATTTGTGGGCAGGACTTCTGCGCCAATGTCATTGAATTTTTTGTCACAGGAGGCTATCAGCAGCACAAGTGTGAAAAGTAGGGTACATTTTTTTATCATGGTATGATTAAAAATCAGTCTGGTAAAAGGTTTCGTGGGCAGTTAAAGGTTCGGATTCTTTACTTAAGTCCAAAACAGGCTTGGTACTGTTGTGCACCGCTTTCTTGACTGCATCACTTACAGCATCACTTGCAAGAATGATACCATCAGAGTGCTGGGCAGCATTTACGAACATATTGTCAAGTGTTCCTTTTTTTAATACGTCCATGTGTTCGGCATCAATACCATCAAAAGCAATTTTTGAAAACATATCGCCACTGAGATCATTTGAGAATGGTGCTTCGTAGAAAGAGGTCACAATTTTGGTGTTGGCCAACAAAGGCTCGTCTTTATAATACCATTTACAGTACAGCGGTACAAGAGCAGCTATCCACCCTTGCACATGGATAATGTCTGGAGACCAGTTTAATTTTTTAACCGTTTCAATTACCCCTTTGGCAAAGAAAATCGCGCGTTCGTCGTTGTCCGCATACAGGCTGCCGTCGTCTTCTGAGTGCAAGCCACGCCCTTTAAAGTAATCATCATTATCAATAAAATACACCTGCATACGCTCCTTTGGAATGGAAGCAACTTTAATTATCAGGGGCATGTCTATGTCGTTGATAACCAAATTCATTCCAGAGAGACGAATTACTTCGTGTAGCTGGTGCCGTCGCTCGTTGATAAGTCCGTACTTAGGAACAAAAATACGCGTATGACCACCACGATCGTTTACCATTTTTGGAATTTCAAAACCTAAATTCGATAATTCGCCATGCGGTAGATAAGGAACGACTTCAGATGATATGTATAATATCTTTTTGTCTTTCATGTGGGCAAGAAGCGTTTTTCGTGTTAAGTCACAAAATTACTAAAATTTAACCGACTTTTGTGCCAATTCAATAGGATACCTAAGTATATGCCGCTTTACCATACGTTAAAAGCACTGAATTCTGCGAGAAGTAGTTATAAAGGAAATGCGCTAGGCGTAGTACCCACCATGGGTGCTTTACACCAAGGCCATCTGTCGCTAATCAAAAAAGCAAAACACGATAACGAGCTGGTATGGGTAACCATATTTGTTAACCCTACACAGTTTGATAAAAAAGACGACTTAAACAAATATCCGGATAGCCTTGCGGCCGACGTTGCTGCTATACATAAAATAAGTCCAGACATTCATATTTTTGCGCCCACCGCATCCGACATGTATCCCGAGGGCTTGTTGGCCAGAACGCAAACGTTTGACGGCCTCGATAAGCCAATGGAAGGAGCCGATCGGCCTGGACACTTTGACGGCGTTATTACCATAGTTGCTAAACTTTTTGAAGCCCTACAGCCGCATCGGGCTTATTTTGGGGAAAAAGACTTTCAGCAACTGCAACTCATAAAAAAATGGGCCAAGGAAGAGCACATCCCAACCAGCATCGTGCCCTGCCCCATTGTGCGCGAAGCCAACGGGCTAGCCATGAGTTCACGAAATGCGCAACTAGCGCCAAAACAAAGAGAAGAAGCTGGATTTATTTATGAAGCCATGCTGCATTGTAAAAACAACTGTATGGATAAGGTCGGTGTTTACAGCACCATTAAGCAGGCATTTGAAGTACACCCTGATTTTGATTTACACTATGTCCTTTGTGCCGAAGAAGACAGCCTAAAAGAAGTTATAGAATTGGCTACTGCCAACAAGCCAAGGCTGTTTGTAGCCGCATCCATAGCAGGGGTGAGACTTATTGACAATATCGCATTAAAATAAGTACATTTGTCCCATGACAATTGAGGTTTTAAAATCTAAAATTCACCGCGTAACCGTTACGGGGGCCGAACTTGATTATATCGGCAGTATTACCATAGACCGTACATTAATGGATGCCGCCAATATTGTGGTCGGAGAAAAGGTGCAAGTAGTTAACATAAATAACGGGGAACGGCTTGAGACTTATGTCATTGAGGGTGCGAAAAACACAGGGGAAATCACACTAAACGGTCCCGCTGCCCGCAAGGTTCAAAAAGGCGATGTCATCATCATCATCAGCTATGCAAGCATGAGCGTTGAGGCAGCTAAAGCCTTTCGCCCTACGCTTATTTTCCCTGATACAGCCACCAACACCCTCGTTTAGCTGTCATGTCTAAATTTTTAAAGGTTCTTAAAAATATCGTCCCCTTGGGATTGGGTTTATATCTTGTTTATTATTCTTTTGCCAATACTTCTGAAGCAGACCGTCAGCAAATTATTATATCCATCAAACAAGCTGATTTACGGTTTGTGTTTTTATCCTTGGTGTTTGGGGCATTTAGCCACCTTTCGCGGGCTTATCGCTGGAGCTATTTACTCCGCCCATTGGGCTATCGACCCACATTTATGATGCGAATACTCACTTTGATGATTTCGTATTTTTCGAATCTAGGTATTCCTCGCTCTGGAGAAGTGTTGCGTGCAACGGCCCTTGCTACTTATGCCAATGTACCTTTTGAAAAAAGCTTTGGCACCATCGTTACCGAGCGCATCATTGACCTTGTTATGCTCTTTTCGCTCATTGGACTGGGCTTTGTTTTGCAAGGGGAATTGTTGCTGAAAGTTATTGGCAATCCATCTTTAGACGGCATGTTGATTGTCTGGATGGTACTTGCCGCTTCCGTATTTTTCTTAGGCATCCGCCAACTTAAACGCTCACAGCACGCTTTGGCTGTGAAAATTATACGCTTTTTTACAGGCTTGTGGCAAGGCATGCTTTCCATTAGAGCAATCAAGGGCAAATGGGCTTTTGTCGGCCATACACTTTTTATCTGGGCGATGTATTTGATGATGTTTTGGGTGGTTACCTTAGCCTTGCCTGAAACAAGCGGTTTGACGTTTTCGGCCTTAATCCCCGCATTTGTAGCCGGTGGTTTTGCCATGTCTGCCACCAATGGCGGTATTGGTTTATACCCCATAGCTGTGGCAGCGGTGCTACAGGCTTTTGATATTCCGTATCCGCAAGCACTTGCTTTTGGTTGGGTGATGTGGACCGGGCAAACCGTAATGGTCGTGGTCTTTGGTAGTCTATCTTTTTTGTTACTGCCTGTTTTGTCCAAAAAATAATAGTTAGCTTCGCCTTATGGCAAAAGTCAAAAAAGCTTTTTTCTGTACCAACTGTGGTCATCAACATGCCCAATGGCAAGGACAATGCAGCTCCTGCAAGGCATGGAACACCCTACAAGAAGAAGTGCTAGAAAAACCCAAAACTACGGCTACGTGGCAAGACAGCAGCAGCATACAAAAAGCAAAACCCGTACGTATTCAAGATGTTGCCGTTGATGCCATCGCACGGATATCATCTGGAGATGTGGAGCTAGACCGTGTACTTGGTGGGGGAATTGTCCCAGGCTCTGTGATGCTTGTTGGGGGAGAACCGGGCATTGGAAAATCCACCTTATTGTTACAAGTAGCGCTTGCTGTTGCCGGAAAGGTAGTTTATGTCTCGGGTGAGGAAAGCGAACAGCAAATCAAATTACGCAGTGCCCGCGTAACCGAAGAATCCAGCGAGTGTTTTTTACTGACCGAAACCAACACCCAATCGCTTTTACACCACTTGGGAACGCTAAAACCCGCCTTGGTGGTTATCGACTCCATACAAACCTTACATTCCAGTATGTTGGACAGCACCGCAGGGAGCGTACCGCAAATACGTGCCTGTACGGCCGAATTGATCCAATTTGCCAAAAACACCCAAACGCCTGTTTTTCTGGTGGGTCATATTACCAAAGACGGGGCTATTGCAGGGCCCAAAGTTTTGGAACACATGGTCGATACCGTGCTGCATTTTGAAGGTGATCGCAATCATGTGTATCGCATTTTACGTGCGCATAAAAACCGCTTTGGCACTACTGCCGAACTCGGAATTTATACCATGGCACAGGAAGGACTTTTGGGCGTTTCCAATCCAAGTGCTTTACTCATTTCTACCGAAAGTGCAGGCCTTAGCGGTCATGCCATAGGCGCAACGGTAGAGGGCATCCGCCCCATGCTTATCGAAGTGCAAGCACTGGTGAGTTCTGCCGTTTATGGCACGCCACAGCGCAGCAGTACGGGCTTTGACAACAAACGCCTAAACATGCTCCTTGCCGTACTCGAAAAACGCGCCGGCTTTCAGCTGGGTGCAAAGGATGTATTTCTAAACCTTGCTGGTGGTATCCGCCTCGACGACCCGGGCTTAGACCTAGCCGTAATGGTTGCCATACTGTCCAGTAGCTTGGATGTAGCCATTCCCAAGGGCTATACGTTTGCTGCCGAAGTGGGGCTTTCGGGTGAGTTGCGCAACGTCCCTAAAATGGAACAGCGCATGCAAGAAGCTGCCAAATTAGGCTTTGAGCGTATGGTAGTGGCGCAAAAAGTAACCTCCGCACCCAAAGGATTGGAGGTTGTTCGACTAGCAACCATTCAAGAACTGGTGGCGCATTTGTTTTAAGGCGCAGGATTGGGAATGCGGTTATGCACCTCAACAATTTTCGGGTAATGCCGGAAACAAGAACATTTCAATAAATATCGTTTTATAAAATTTTATTTTGAAAAGCAAAATTTTATTATTTTTGCTTTAATAAAATAATGCAGTGCGCGTAGTTACTTATAAACGCATTCGGGAATTTGTGGCGAAGCATGCGGATGCAGAAACGCCTTTGCAGGTTTGGTATCACACGCTTTGTGCTAAGCATTGGAAAAATCTAAATGATTTGAAACAAACATTCAAAAGCGTAGATTATGTAGGGAACCATAGGTATGTATTTAATATAAAAGGAAACGATTACAGGTTGGTTGCCATCATCTCGTTTAATGCACAAAAAACGTATATCCGTTTTATCGGCACGCATGCAGCATACGATAAAATTGACAACATAAAAACGATTTAGTTATGATTCAAACGGAACAGCAATACCACACCCTTTTGGAGCGTATAGAGGAGCTTTTGCAAAACCCCGACAACATCGAAAATCAGCATGCCAAAGGACATATTGAACTCAACGTATTGTCTGACCTTGTTGCGGATTACGAAGAGCAATACTTCCCTGTAAAAAACCCCCTACTTGCAGATGTCATTAAATTGCGTATGGCAGCATTAGGGTTAAATCAAAAGGAGCTTTCAGCACTTTTAGGTGTAAGTACCTCAAGGGTAAGTGAATACCTAACAGGAAAAAGCGAGCCTACCTTAAAAATAGCCCGAAAAATAAGCCAAACCCTACAGATTGAGCCTGCTATTGTGTTAGGCGTTTGACTAAATAATGTTGTCCACTAAGGCGCCGGATTGGGGATGCGGTTATGCACCTCGTCAATTTCTGCTAAAATTTCTGCTGATAATGTAATACCAGCCGTGTCTATGTTTTCCTTAAGTTGTTCCATGGTAGTGGCGCCTATGATGTTGGATGTTACAAAAGGGCGGTCGGTAACAAATGCCAACGAAAGCTGCGTCAGCGTAAGATTGTGCTTTTCAGCAATCGCCGCATAGGCTTCTGTGGCGTCACGTGATTGGTCGCTGTTGTAACGCGCCATGCGTGGGAATAATTTTAATCGGCTGTTTTCGGGTAGCTGCCCGTTTCGATATTTTCCAGACAGCACACCAAACGCCAAAGGCGAATACGCCAGTAACCCCAACTGTTCACGATGGGCTACCTCCGCATTGCCTACCTCAAAAGTCCGGTTAAGCAACGAATACGGATTTTGTATGGTTTTCATACGGGGTAACTCCTTTTGCTCAGCTAAAGCAATGTATTTCATTGAAGCCCAAGGGGTTTCGTTCGACAAACCAATATGTCTGATTTTGCCCTGTTGTACAAACCGATGGAGTGTTTCTAAAATTTCCTGAAAATTTTCCTGCCATTTCTCTTTGTGGTCTGGAAAATAATCGCGTTTACCAAAAAAATTCGCGTTGCGCTCTGGCCAATGCAATTGATAGAGATCTATATAATCTGTTTGCAGTCTTTTAAGGCTTCCCTCAAGAGCCTCGCCTATGCTATCAGGTGTAAAACCTGTGGTGCGGATATGTGCAGTATAGGCGCCAGGCCCAGCAATTTTAGTTGCCAAAACTACTTTATCTCTATTCTTTCGTGAGGCAAACCAGTCGCCCATGATGCGCTCGGTATCAGCATAGGTGTCTGCTGTGGCAGGGACAGGATATAATTCGGCGGTATCAAAAAAGTTAACTCCGGCATCTAGGGCATAATCCATTTGTTCAAAACCCTCGGCTGGGGTGTTTTGGTTGCCCCAAGTCATGGTGCCCAGGCAAATTTTACTCACCCGAATATCGGCATGTGGAATGGTGGTGTATTTCATCTATGGGTTGCTTATAAATCTAAGGTTACGCCAACAGGACAGTGATCAGAATGGACAGCTTGGGGAAGTATGTATGCTCTTGTTATTTTTGCGTTAAGGGGTTCGCTTACCATGGCGTAGTCAATACGCCAGCCTTTGTTGTTGGCACGGGCGTTTGCCCGATAGCTCCACCAACTGTACTGGTGGGGTTCTTTGTTTATGTGCCGAAACGAATCCACAAAACCACTTTGAATAAATCCGTCCAGCCAAGTGCGCTCCTCGGGTAAAAAGCCCGAAACCTTGGCATTGCGCACGGGGTCGTGTATATCAATGGCTTCGTGGCAGATGTTGTAATCACCACAGATCACTAAGTTGGGTAATTCTTTTTTTAGTTTGTTGATGTAGGCTTGAAAATCGTCCATATAGGTAAACTTATACGCCAATCGGTCGGGATTGGTACCCGAAGGCAAGTAGAGGCTCATCACAGAAACATCTTCAAAATCGACACGCAAATTACGCCCTTCAACATCCATATAATCTATGCCTGTACCATAGGCCACATGCTTGGGTTCTTCTTTGCACAATATAGCAACAGAGCTGTAGCCTTTCTTTTGTGCGGAAAACCAATAGTGGTACGGATAGCCTGCAGCTTCAAATACGCTGAGATCTAGTTGTTCAGGTTGTGCTTTGGTCTCTTGCAAACACAACACATCTGGGTTGGCGTGCTGCAACCAATCCAAAAATCCTTTTTTTATGGCTGCGCGAATGCCGTTTACGTTATAGGAAATGATATTCATTTGTGCTAAAATACAAACTAATAGATTGAAAAATCCGTATATTTGTGATAACCTAATCTTAACGTCATGAAAAAAATTCTTTTTTATTCCGCTATACTTTTAATTGCTTTCGGGGTTTATGCTCAGGAAGAAGACATAACAAAAGTTGAAATTGTCAAAGACTCTTCTAAAGAATACGCACAGGCATATGGCAAGCATGAAATCAGGTTAAATGCTTTGGACTTGGTAGTCCACCCAGCGCTGCATGTCTATTATGAGCGTGTCGTAGATGAATCGAATGGTTATGGTGTATCATTATTTGCCAATTTTGGAGACGACGAAACAACCTATCAAGAATTTGCACTTACGCCCTATTACCGATTTTACTTTTTAAATCGAAAAGACTTTGGGGCAAGTGGTATGTTTGTAGAAGTCTTCAGTTCCTTCGCCTCTGTCAACTTTCACAAATATAGCACGCGCTTTAAAGACGAGGGTGAATTTCAATTTTCCATGGGACTCTCGCTTGGAAAAAAATGGGTGAACCGCAATGGTTTTTCCTTTGAAGCATTTGCTGGAGTGGGCCGTTATTTCGCTAGTGAAGATGGGGCTCCAGATGCCCATGGCCGTTTTGGTTTGGCCATCGGAAAACGGTTTTAACAATCTGCCAGCCAATTTTGAAACGATACCGCTGCGTTGATTTTAGCTTTGGCTTCGGTTAACGTCAAGCGTTCTTGCTCCATGCTATCGCGATGGCGGAGTGTAACCGTTTGGTCTTCTAAGGTTTGATGATCAACCGTGATGCAAAAAGGGGTTCCCAATGCATCTTGTCTTCTGTAACGACGCCCCACAGCGTCTTTTTCGTCATAGGCAACAGCCATATCCCACTTTAATTCTGCTACAACGTTTTTGGCAATATCGGGCAAACCGTCTTTTTTGACCAACGGCAATACCGCTACTTTGGTAGGTGCCACCACAGCTGGCAAGCGCAACACCGTTCTGCTAGAGCCGTCCTTGAGCGTTTCTTCCTGTAAGGCATGCGAAAATACAGCCAAGAACAAGCGGTCTAAACCGATAGATGTCTCCAATACATAAGGCACGTAGTTTTCCTGACGTTCTGGGTCAAAGTACTGCAGCTTCTTACCCGAATATTCCTCATGACTGCTCAAGTCAAAGTCTGTTCTGGAATGTATGCCTTCCAACTCCTTAAAACCAAAGGGAAACTTAAATTCAATATCACAAGCTGCATCGGCATAGTGTGCCAGCTTTTCGTGGTCGTGAAAGCGGTAATTATCCTCCCCTAAACCTAAGGAATGGTGCCATTTCAGACGGGTTTCTTTCCAGTGGGCATACCACTCTTTTTGAGTACCGGGAGGAATGAAAAACTGCATTTCCATTTGTTCAAACTCACGCATGCGGAAAATAAACTGCCGTGCTACAATCTCGTTTCGAAAAGCCTTCCCCGTTTGAGCAATTCCAAAAGGCAATTTCATGCGACCTGTTTTCTGCACATTTAAGAAGTTTACAAAAATCCCTTGTGCGGTTTCGGGGCGCAAATAAAGCTCCGTAGCACTTTCGGCAGATGCGCCAAGTTTGGTGCCAAACATCAGGTTAAACTGCTTTACCTCTGTCCAGTTTTTAGAACCTGAAACAGGACATACAATTTCCAGCTCTTCAATAAGCGCCTTTACATCTGCTAGGTCTTCTTTTTCCAAAGACTTGCCCAAACGCTTTAGTATGGCATCTCCTTTTTCTTTGTA